>Ga0172375_10007005_pt1 | contig 15592 bp, 15 predicted proteins | sample LakKiv1m_FD_114537 | JGI IMG/M metagenome (GOLD analysis project Ga0172375, IMG submission 114537) | Freshwater microbial communities from Kabuno Bay, South-Kivu, Congo - kab_092012_11.1m | ecosystem: Environmental > Aquatic > Freshwater > Lake | place: Democratic Republic of the Congo... | reverse complement strand
GTCGCGCCATGTGGGTAAGATTTTTCACCGGTTGGTCGAACAGTTGGTCGTGCATAAGGCGAAGTCATACAAAACAATCGTTCAAGGCAAACCAGACAACTAGAGCGAAGGGGATACCCAGTTCAGACCATTTCCACAGCCTGCAAGGCGGGGGCCGACGCCGTTTTGGCGGCCGCTTCTGCGATTCAGTCGGGGCGGGCCGAGATCGCGATCGCCGGCGGTGCCGACGCGCCGCTGACGTCGTCCACCTGTGCCGCCTTCGGTGCCGGGCGCCTGCTGTCGTGCCGCAACGACGATCCGTTGCACGCCAGCCGTCCGTTCGACCGCGACCGAGACGGCGGCGTACTGGGCGAGGGCGCGGGGGTTCTGGTGTTGGAGAGCCTGGCCCATGCTCGCGCGCGCGGCGCGCGCATCTGGATGGAGGTCTGCGGCGGAGCGACCCATCCCGATGCGGTCGGCACGCCGGCCTCAGACGGCATGGGAACCTGCATGACGCTTGCGTTGGCCAACGCGCGTCTGGACGGCCGTGCCATCGACTATGTCTGCGCACACGGGCCGAGCGATCCGGTCATAGACCGCGTGGAGACGGCCATGATCCGGCGCGTCTTGGGGCCTCATGCCTACCGCATTCCGGTTTCATCGATCAAGGGTGTCACCGGCAACCCCTTGGCCGCCGCGGGTCCGATGGAGCTGATCGCCTGCGCGCTGGCCATGCGCGATGATTTGATTCCTCCGACGGCCAACTACACGACGCCCGACCCCGCCTGCGACCTCGACTATGTGCCTCACGCGCGCCGATACCGCTTGGAGCATGCGTTGGTCAACGTACACGGCATGGGCGGAGGCAATACCACGCTTGTCGTCCGTCGGTTCTCCGCATGAGAAACGCCTTTATCATCGCGTTGCCGGTTGTGATCGCGATCAACCTGCTTTTGGGCATGATCGTGCTGGTGACCCGCGTGCATCGTTTGGCCAATCGCGTTTTCGCCGTTCTCTCGGTCGTGATCGCCGCTTGGTTGGCCTGTCAGTATTTCGGTTCGACGCGCGAGGACGAGGTGTGGCTGGCCTTTTGGGTCCGGCAGTCCTGCGCGGTCAGCGTGTTCATTCCGTTTTTCTTCCACCTTCTCCGCCGTTCGGTGACGCCGTCGTTCTCCGGAACAATCCTTCGCCTGATGGTCGGTTCGTGGCTGTACGGAGCGGTTGCGGTCGCTGTGGCCGTTCTGTGCCAGACGCAGTTCTTTCTGACGGGCGCGCACCTTCCTGCGGCGGACCGCTGTTCGGGTTCGGCCCCGGCGTTCTGCTCGTGTTGGTCGTCCCTCTGCTCACCGGTTCGTCGCAGTGCGCGCAGTTCACGCCGATGACGGTTGTGATTTGGTTGGCGGTGATCGCCTACGGGATTGCGACGCGCCACATCATGGAGGTCGGCGAATTCTTGCGGCGCATCATCACGCTCGGTTTGTTGATTGCGCTGTTGGCGACGCTTTACCTGCTGACGTTCCATGTCGTCGGATCTCTGCCGGTGAACGACAGTGGATTGCGGTGGACTGTGGCGCACGTCGCCGCCGCGATCACCATCGCCGTGGCGCTCGCACCGGTGGACGCACTTCTCCGTCGAGGGGCGAACCGGTTTTTCGATGACGGACGGGAACAGCTCACCCACCTCATGCACCGAGGAGGAGAACTGGCGCGGTCGATCACGACGATCGATGCGTTGTTCGGCGAGTTCGGACGTCTCTTGCAAGAATCACTTGGATTGTCGCACCTGAGCATCTATTTGCGTGATTCAGACGCGCGGTTTTCGATCCGGGCGCATCTGGGCGAAACAGACGCAGTTTCGGTGATCGCGTGCGACGATCCGATCATCGGTGCGCTGTCGGATGGACGCCCCCCGCTGTTGCACGACGTGCTCCGCCGCAAAGGCGGTACGCCCATGCAGCAACGGGCCGAGAAATCGATGGCTCGGTTGCACGCCGAAGCGGCGGTCGCTTTGCACGCCAAGAACGGACTCGTGGGCTTCATCCTGCTCGGCCGTCGCCAGAACGAGCGTATTTTCGGACAGCGTGAAGAAGACGCGCTGACGTTCCTCGGCGGCCAGATGGGCATCGCGATTGAGAATGCGACCCTCTACACCCAGTTGCGGGATGCGCAGATCTACAACGAAGTTTTGCTCGACAACTTGGCGACGGGGGTTGTGGCGGTTGATGCCGAGGGGCGAGTGACGGTCTGCAACCGGGAGGCCTCGCGCATTCTGCATGAATTGGGAGTGGTGATCGCGGTGGGGTGTTCGGCGGCGGACGTGTTTCCGAAAGCGCTTTGGGAAGAGATGCGCACCTGTCTGGCTTCGGGCAAAGGGGTGCGGGACAGGAATCTCGTCTTCGAGACGTCGACGCACGAAGAACGGCATGTGCGCTTGGCGACGGCCGCGTTCGGCGGCGACGACCGCGTTGCATCGGGTGCTTTGGCGGTCGTCCATGACACGACGGCGCTCCGCAAACTGGAAGAGCAGATCCGGCGCAGCGACCGGTTGGCGAGCATCGGCACGCTGGCCGCAGGCATGGCGCACGAGATCAAGAATCCGCTGGTCTGTCTCAAGACGTTTGCGCAACTGCTCCCCACCCAGTACGACGACCCCGATTTCCGCAACACATTCACGCCGCTGCTCGGAACCGAAGTCGAACGCATCGACGCCATCGTGTCGCAGCTTCTCATTTTCGATCCGTTTTTCACGACGAAAGCTCAGGGAACCGGCTTGGGACTGGCGGTCGCGCACGGGATCGTTCTCGAACACCGGGGCCAAATCGATGTGATGAGCGCGGTGGGTGTCGGCACAAGTTTCCGCGTCTCGTTGCCCTTACTCGCGACGGATGTCGAACAGGTGAACAATGGAAAGGAAGGGATGGCATGACGACGGCTTCCGCGACGGCGTGTCTGTTGTTGACGCGCGATGCTCAGTTGGCTCAGAAGTTGACTCGGACGGTCGGCGGTTTGGTCGACATTCGCGTCACGGCTGACCGCGTGGAGTGGACGCGCGAAAAGGGGACACCCGCGGTCCGGTTGCTCGATTTGCGGCATCCCGATGCGGAAGAGGTGCTGGCCGACGCGGCACCGGAATCGCGCGGCGGCATTGTGGTTTTCGGCGTGCCCGAGTCCGAGCCGTTCCTTTCGTGCTGCGACGAGGGCGTTTTCGCGGTCGAACCGCTCGATGTGTCGCCCGCGCGTCTTCGCCGGACGCTTCGCCAAGCGATCCTGCTTCATCAGGCGCAAGAGGAACTCAGCCTGACCCGGCAGCAGCTCGTTTCGGCGTGTGCCCCGAGTTCGGCGGCGGACGACGAGCCTGAGTTGAACCTTGCGCCTCTCTATGAACTCTGGCGGGCTTCGCGGCATTTCTACGATGCGCAGAAGTTGCTCAACCAACTGGTCGAGGGCGTGGCGGCCGCCAGCCGCGTGGTCCGCGTGGGACTGTTTGCGCGGCTGCACGATGAGACGCGGTACCGCCTGTGGTCGGGCCTCCGGTGCTTGGACAGCACCCATTCGCTTTCGTTCGAGCCGTTCGATCTCTTTGTGCGATGGCTGGAGCGCCACGCCCATCTGGTCAGCAGGTCCCATCTTGCCCACGTCGATGATCTTCGGGCGCGCCGCTTGCTGCAGCACATCCTCGACGAGGCCGGTGCCGAGGTTATTGTCCCGCTTCTCGGCAAACGTGGCCTGCTGGGATGGATTTTCGTCGGACACCGCGCCACCGGCATTCCATTTGCGCCGCGCGACCTTTCCGATCTCACCGTCATTGGCGAGCAGATCGCAACGCTGCTCGAAAACACGTTGCTCGTCGAAGAACCCGCTGTCCAGAAAACATTGGCTGAAAATCTTTTGGAGGCGATCCCCATCGGCATCTTGGCGGCCTCCGAAGACGGCGTGGTGCGCTGGTTCAATCGCGCGGCGGCGAACATCTTGGGCGTGGCCGCCGCAGAGGCGGTGAACCGTCCCGTCGAACAGGTGGGCAGCCGCGTGGCCGATGTGATCCTTCGAACCATTCGCGACGGGGCGTCGTCCGCGCCCGTCTCTTGGACCGATGCGGCCAGTCGCCGCACGATACGGGCGGACGCCCATCGGATCGGGCACGACGGTGTCCGCATGGGTGCCATGCTGTTGCTTTCCGACATCACGCGCGAACGCTTGCTGCGCGAAAAACAGGAGGAAATCGAGCGCCACGCGTTCTGGAACGACCTTGCCGCGGCGATGTCGCACGAGGTGCGCAATCCGCTCGTCGCCATCAGCACGTTCGCGCAGTTGCTTCCCGAACGCTACATGGACACCGAATTCCGCGAGAAGTTTTTCGGCGTGGTTATCGGCGAGGTCAACCGACTGAACGCGATCATCACGCAGATCAACGCGTTCGCGCATCCGCCGGCGCTGGTCTTCAAACCGTCGTCGCCGGGAGAGATTGCAGCCCAGGCCTGCGCCCGCGCCTCGCAGTGGCTGGGGGGGGAGCACCCGGTCGTCCGCGAGGTGGAGGACCGGCTTCCGATGTTATCGGCCGACTCGGAGGTTTTGATCGACGGCTTGGCCCATGTTTTGGTCAACGCCCACGAGGCGGTCGTGGACCGGCCGTCGCCTCGCGTGAGCCTTCACGTCCGGTGCGGTGGCAGCGACCGAGGTCGGATGATCGTTTTCGCCGTGAGCGACAACGGTGCCGGAATCACTTCGGAAATGAAGGCCAAGCTGTTTTCGCCGTTCAGCACGACCAAGCCGCGCGGCCTGGGCTTGGGGCTTCGCTGGCCGTCTTGTCGCTTCAGCAGGTGGACTTGGTTTTGCTCGATGTCGTGATGCCTGGACGTTTTTCCGGGCTCGACCTGTTGAGACGGATACGCGCCGACCACCCGGACCTTCCGGTGATCATGATCAGCGCATCCACGGCTATTCCGCCCGTGGTCGAAGCGATCCGGCAGGGGGCGGTCGACTTTGTCGGCAAGCCGTTCGACGCCGAGAACATCCGCCATCTGGTGAGCCGCGCGCTGGAGACCAAGCGCCTCCACCGGCAGGTCGCCATTTTGGAGAACGAGGTGTCGGACGCTTTTCCGACACAGGAGATTGTGGGCCGGTGTCCCGCGTTCAGCGCGGTCATCGAACAACTCCGTCAGGCAGCCGCGACCGACGCCACCGTGTTGATACAGGGCGAAAGCGGCACGGGAAAAGAGCTGGCCGCCCGTTTGCTGCACGCGCAGAGCCCGCGGCGCGGCGAGCCGTTCGTGGCCGTCCATTGCGCGGCTTTGCCCGAGAGCTTGCTGGAAAGCGAACTGTTCGGACACGAGAAGGGCGCGTTCACCAGTGCAGATCGTCAGCGTCTTGGGCGTTTCGAACTGGCTGGAGCGGGGACGCTTTTCTTCGACGAGATTGGCGAAATGACAGTCGCCACGCAGGTGAAGCTGCTGCGCGTCTTGCAGGAGCGCGAATTCATGCGCGTTGGCGGCACGCGGTTGTTGCGCACGAACGCCCGCATCGTGGCTGCCACAGCACGGGACCTGCGCAAGATGGTCGCCGAAGGGTTGTTCCGCGAAGACCTTTATTATCGGCTGAACGTCGTGCAGGTCCGTTTGCCTGCGCTGCGCGAACGGCGCGAAGACATTCCGCTGTTGTTGGCCCATTTTCTGGCCCGTCTTGGACCGGGGTTGCGCGCTGCGGCGCGCGGTTTCGAGCCGGAGGCGATGCGTTGTCTGTGCGACTACGCGTGGCCCGGAAACGTGCGCGAGCTGCGCAACGTCGTTGAGCGCGTGTTGGTGCTGCACGGGCAATCTCCGGTCATCACGGTCGCGCAACTGCCCGAAGAGTTTCATTGCGAAGCCGGACAAGGGCAAAGGGCGTCCGAACCATCCCCGCAACCGGTCGTCGAGGAGGCGACCGCGCCGTCGGTTTCGTCGGGAACGCTCGAAGAAGCCGTGAACGCCTACGAGCGCCATCTCATTCTGGCGGCTCTGCACCGGACGGGGGGCGTACAGACGCGCGCGGCCGAGACGCTCGGCACCACGCGGCGCATTCTCCGCTACAAGATGGGCAAACTGGGACTGAGCGGACCGCGCGACGCCGCCGAAACGGAGTCGGACGAACAACCGTGAGCCTCCTTCGGGCGTGGGGGCGCGTCAGATTTCGGGCGCGGGTTCGGGATCGAGCCCGTCGGTTTCTCCGCCTTGGTCGGAGCGGTCGCCGAAACGTGTGAGTCGGTCGTCGAAGTCGAGGCGGACCTCTCCGGTGGGGCCGTTGCGGTGCTTGGCCACGTCGACGATGGCGAGACGCAGATCGTCGGCTTCATCTGCGCCAGGCGTTTTGCAGGGGCGGCGGAGCAGCAGGGCGACGTCGGCGTCTTGCTCGATCGCGCCGGAGTCGCGCAGATCGGAGAGTTTGGGCCTTTCGGCCTTGTCTCCGCGTTGCACGGTGGCGCGGCTGAGCTGGCTCAGAACGACGACGGGCACGCTCAGTTCTTTGGCCATGGCCTTGATGTGGCCGGAAATCTGGGAGGTTTCGATCTGGCGGCCCTGCTTGGCGAACTCGCGGCAGTTGCAGAGCTGGAGATAGTCGATGACGATCAGTTCGATCTTATAGCGTTTCTTCATGCGTCGCGCGCGGGCGCGCATGTTCATGACGTCGAGCCCACCGGTGTCGTCCACGTAGATGGGGGCCTTCGAGAGGTCCGAAGCGGCGCGGGCGAGTTGCTGGTGGATTTTCTTGGGATTGACGAGCCCTTGGTCGATCTGGAAACCGGGCACACCCGCAAAACCGCAGAGCATGCGCATGGCGAGGGATTCGGTGGACATTTCGAGGGAGAAGACTGCGACGGGATGCGGACGGCTGTGGTCGCCCTTCATCGGACGACCGTAAATGTCTTTGCCGAGGGCGACGCACTCGGCGATGTTCATGGCGAGCGAGGTCTTGCCCATCGAGGGGCGGGCGGCGAGCACGATCATTTCGCCGTTGCGCAACCCCTTGAGCTTCTTGTCGAGGTTGGCGAAGCCGGTGGGCAGGCCGGCTACGGCGCCGGGGCCGAGGGAGAAAAGGCGCTCGATGTGGCCCATCGTGTTGCCGATGGCTTGGGGCCAGGTGACGCCCGTGCCGTCGCGTCGGTCGCCGATCCCGAGGAATTTCTGCTCGACCTCGCCGAGGACCAAGTCCGCGCTGACGGCCTCGTCGAAACAGCGTCGTTCGGCGTCGCGCGCGCAGTCGATGACGGTTCGCAGCAGGTGTTTCTGCCGGACGATGTCGATGTAATACTCGGCGTGGGCGGCCGTCGGCGTCTCGTCGATCAGGGCTTGGATGGCGGCCGTGCCACCGACCTCGTCCAAACGGTTCAGGGCTCGCAGGCGCTCGTTGAGGGTGAGCGCGTCGATGGTGACGCCTGCATGCGACATCTCGAAGAGCGTTTCGAAGAGCAGGCGGTGGGCTGGGGAAAAGAAGGACTCCGCCACGATGCCGCTTTCGGTGCAAAGATCGAACACGCGGCTGTCGCTCCCGACGTCAAGCAGGATCGAGCCGAGCACGCCGCGCTCGGCTTCGACGCTGTGCGGGGGCGCGCGGAGAGTTGCCGCCGCCGAAGATGTGACTTGTTGCGGCACGGGAGGAGTTAGGAATTAGGAGTTAGGAGTTAGAAATTAAAAGTCAGGCGTTGTCTTAAAACTCCTAACTCCTAATTCCTAACTCCTAATTTCGTTTTAGCCTTCGACGATCCACACCTTGACGGTGCAGGAGACGTCGGCGTGCAGCTTGATTGCCACGTCGAACGTACCGGTCTCTTTGAGCGGTTCGGGCAGGGCGACTTGCGCCTTATCCACCGTGACCTTGAGGCCGTTCTCGATGGCGGCGACGATATCGGCCGCTTGGATCGAGCCGTAGAGACGCGTGCCGTCGACGGTCTTGGCGCGGATGGTGACCGAGGCGTCGGCCAGCTTCGCCGCCTTGTCCAGGGCTTCCGCCTTCTGGATGCGCGACTGCTCCTCGCGCTCCTTGCGGAGCTTCGCGAGGCGGCGCAGGGCGTGCTGGGAGACCGGGGCGGCCAGATCTTTCGGCAGGAGATAGTTGCGGGCGTAACCGTCCGCAACTTTCACGACGTCGCCGGCCTTGCCGAGCTTCTCGATGTCGCACAACAGCAGGATTTCTGTAGCCATAGTGTGTTTCCAATCCTCTCCGGGCTATGCCAACAAGCCCATGTTGCGGGCGCGGCGAACGCCCTGCTTGATCTGCCGCTGCTGGGCGGCGGTGACGCCCGTGAGGCGCGCCGGCACGATTTTTCCGTACTCGGTGACGAAACGGCGCAGGAACTCGACGTCGTTCACGTCGATGACGATGTTGGGATCAAGTGCGCGCACGCGTTTGCGGAGGGGGGCGTTGCCACGACCCTCCCGGTCTGTTCTTGCTCTTCTTTGCATGGCCATAAGTGTGACTCCTTGTTTCGGAATTCTGAATGGATTAGAACGGCAACTGTTCGTCGTCGCTCGCGAGGTCACCCGCATTTTCGACGGATGGCCCAGTCGACGGCGTGATTGGCTGGGAGGCGGAGGTCGGCGGGGGGGGTGCAGCAGGCGCGGGGGTGGCCCTCGCGGCGGGGGAACCGTCGTCCTGTCTTGGGGCAGCTCCCCAGAACATGACGCGGTCAGCCCGTACGCGCAGTCGGCTGCGTTTCCCGCCGGATTGTTTGTCAGTCCACTCATCCATCTGAAGGCGGCCCTCCACGAGCATGCCCTTCCCCTTGGAAAAGTACTGCTGACAGAAATCCGCCTGTCGGCCCCAGGCGGACACATCAACAAAGCAGGTCACCTCTTTCGGCTGGCCGGTGTTTCGATCGCGCCAGGTCTCGGAGATTGCGAGACGAAGGTCCGCGACTTTTGTTTCTCCCGCGTTCCGGATTTCCGGATCGCGCGTCAGGTTGCCGGCAAGGATCACTTTGTTGAAGGAAGCCATTGTTTACCGTCCTTGATGCGGCCTTAGGCTTGCGCCTCGGCCGCGCTTTTGGTTTGAGCCTCTCTCTCCTTCTCCGCCGCGGCGGCGCGGGCCGCCTCGCGGGCCTTCTGCTCTTCCGCCTGTTTCGCCAAGACAGCCTCGCAGCGCTCGTCGACGGCCAGAATCTGGACGCGGAAGATATCCTCGATCAAATGATAGCGGCCGACGAGGGTCGTCACTTGGGCGGGGTCGAGTTCGAAGCGGATTTTCACATAGACGCCGTTGTCGCGTTTGTGCATGGGACGCGCAAAGGTCTTCTTGCCGAGCACCTCGGTAGTCAGCACATTGCCCGACAGGCGCGTGATTTCGCCGCGCGCTTTGTCGATCTGCTTGTCCAGCACATCTTCCTTCGCCGTGCCGGCGAAGATATACAAACCATCGTACTTCTTCATGAAGATTTTTCCATTCTCAATTCCGGCCATCGGTTTGCGCCGCGTCGGCGCTCCAGCCGTTGAACCGGTTCATTGATTCGTTCAGACCGTGTTCGATCAGGCACATCACCGCGTCGGCCGCCGCCTCGACCTCGGGCCGGATCGTGTCCAGCCGGGTCTCGTCGAACTTGCCGAGCACGTGGTCGACCAACCCTCTCTGTTCCTGGCGCCCCACGCCCAACCGGACTCTGGGGAACGCTTCGGTTCCGAGCGCCTCGATCACCGAGGCCAATCCGCGGTGTCCGCCGCTGCCGCCGGAGGCCCGGATGCGCAACCTGCCCAGAGGCAGGTCGGCGTCGTCCAAAACCACCGTCAGGTCTGCGGGTTCGCCGCCGTAGTATCGCAGGAGAGGGACCACGCTGGTTCCGCTCAGATTCATGAAGGTCTGAGGCTTCGCCAGCAGAAGCATCTCGCCCGCGCGGGTCGTCTTGGCCACGCGTGCGTGGAATCCGGAACTGTTTTTCCATTCGGCACCGAGCCGCTGCGCCAATGTGTCGACAACATCGAAACCGACGTTGTGCGGCGTGTTCGCATAGCTCGCGCCGGGGTTGCCCAGTCCCGCAATCACTTTCACGCGGTCGTGTCCTCCGGATTACTTTTTGGCGGAAGCGCCCTTTGCGGCGGGGGCACCCTTGGCGGCTGCCGGAGCGGCACCCGCGGCTGCGGGGGCTGCGCCTTCTGCGCCGGGCTCTTCCTTCTTGCCCTTGGTGATCACTTCGGGGGCTGCGGGAGTGGCGGCCTCACCCTCGGCGGGTGTCGCGGCCACCTCTTCCTTGGCCGCCTCGACCACGCTCGCGACCGGAACGGTCTTGGGCGTGACGACCGTGTATTTCTCGCCCAGCGAGAGGTCGCGCACGAAGAGCGACTGGCTAAGCTTGAGCGCGGAGACGTCGACGTCGAAGTGCTCGACGATATCCGTCGGCAGGCAGTCCACGTCGATGTCGCGGAGGTTCTGCTGCAGCACGCCGCCCTCGAGTTTGACGCCTTCGGGCTCGCCGCGCAGGATCAACGGGATCAGGACGCGGATCTTCTTCGTCAGCGAAATCTCGCCGAAGTCCACGTGGATCGGGGCGCCGGTTATCACGTTGTACTGCACCTCGCGCATGAGCGCGGGAATGCTTTTGCCGTCCAACTCGATCGTGACGAGCACGTGCTCGCTGGAGTGATGGCGCATCATGGTCTTGAATTCATGCGCGTCGAACTTCACCAACGTCGTGCCGCCCTCGATTCGGTTCACTGCGGCGGGAATGGCTCCCGCGCGGCGCATACGGCCTGCCGCTGCGGAACCCTGTTCCGTGCGCTGTTCGGCCTTCAGTTTGATCTCTTCATTCGCCATATTCTTGTCTTTTTCCTTTCGCGCAACGCACATCAGCAACGACCGCGCCGTCCGTCCCCGAACGCTGTTCAGCGTTCGCCGGGAGAACGCATCGGCCGCGCTTCCCGCGCGCCGCGTTTCGTCTTCTCTGGCTTCATTCGTCCGCGCGCCGCCGCTCAATGTCTGAACAGCGAACTGACGGACTGGTCGTTGTGGATCCTGCGGATCGCTTCGCCCAGCAGTTCGGAAACCGAGAGCACCGTCACCTTCACGGAAAGTTTGGCGATGTCCAGATCGCGCCGCAGCGGGATCGTGTCGGTCACCACCAGTTCCGTCAGTCCGGAATCGGACTGCAGGCGCTCGACGCCCTTGTCCGTCAGGGGCACGTGCGTGACCGCCGCCCGAACGGACGCGGCCCCGTGCTCCTTCAGGATATTCGCCGCTGCACACAGCGTGCCGCACGTCGTGGTCATGTCGTCGACCATGATCACGTCGCAGCCTTCCACGTCGCCGACGACGCTGAAGGCGTCCACATCCGCGTCTCCCAGTCTCTGCTTCGCCACAATCGCCAAGCCCGTGCCCAGCATTTGTGAGTAGGAATAGGCCGCTTTTGCCCCTCCGGTATCGGGCGACACGACCAGCGGCTTCTTCAGCTTCATCTCGCGCAGGTACTTCACCATTACCGGCGCGGCGTGCAGGTGGTCGACGGGAATATCGAAAAATCCTTGAATCTGCTGGGCGTGCAGGTCCATCGTGAGAATGCGGTTCGCGCCCGCAGCCACGAGGAGGTTGGCCACCAGCTTGGCCGTGATCGGCACGCGCGGCTGGTCCTTGCGGTCTTGGCGCGCGTAGCCGTAATAGGGAAGGACGGCCGTGATGCGCGAGGCCGAGCCGCGCCGCGCCGCGTCGATCATGATCAGCAGTTCCATCAGCATCTCGTTGGGCTGGCCGCAGACCGGTTGAACGATGTAGACGTCCATGCCGCGGATGTTGTCCACGATCTTGACGTGGACCTCGCCGTCCGGGAAACGGCGGATGTTGATGTCGCCCAACCGTCCGCCGAGATAGGCCATCATTTTCTCGGCCAACGGCAGATTGGCTGTTCCAGAGAATACGATCATGATTTCCGTACAGAGGCCTGAGATCGGTGGTCGGGGGTCTGCGGGGCGTCGCCGCCCCTCCTTCCGTCCTCCGCCCTTCGTCCTCCGCCCTCCGCCTTTCCTGCAAACAAAACTGGCTGCCCGGGGTGGATTCGAACCACCTCTGAAAGAGTCAAAGTCTTTTGTGCTGCCATTACACCACCGGGCAGGTGCGCGCCAAAACATGCCATATGTCGGAACCCAGGCTCCGGCATATCTCCTGTCCGTGTTCCTCGTCCCGCGCCAAGCCGAAGACCGACGCGCCGCTTCCGGAGAGCAAAACACCCAAACACCCCGCTTCCTGAAGTCGCGTGGCTGTTTGGGCAACCTCGGGGTAACTTTCGAACACCCCTTGCTGCAGTCCGTTGTAAAGCGCATCCGCCGCGGCCGACACATCACTGGTTCGGATAGAAGAAAGGATATTATGGAGAATGAAGGGCGGGGGAGTCAAGCCCCCTCTGAATTTCCGGAAAACGTCGGCTGTGGGGCACATGATGCCGGGGTTGGCGATGATCAGCCAGAAGCCCGCGCACGTCGACGGGAGACCGCCCGGAAAGGCGCACGTCACGTGTTCGCCGCGGCCCTCCATCACCACCGCGCCGCCATGCACGAGCGCCGGGATGTCGCTGCCGAGTTCGGCACCGAGCATCATCAGCTCGTCCAGCGGTCGGTTCAGGTGCCACAGCTCGTCCAAGCCGCGGATGACGCTCGCCGCATCGGCGCTTCCGCCGCCAAGGCCGCCGCCGATCGGGATGCGCTTGTGGATGTGGATGCGCGCGCCCGCGTTGACCCGGTAGCGCTCCTGCATCAGCCGCGCCGCCCTCACCGCCAGATTGCGGTCTACCGTGCCGATCTTGGAAACGTCGACGCCTGGCCCCACCGTCAGGGTCATGGCCACTTGAGCATAAGTCGTGGTCAGCGTGAGGGTGTCCGTTAAGCTCACGGGCATCACGACGCTCCGCAGCTCGTGATACCCATCTGTCCGCTTGCCTAAGATCTCCAATGTCAGATTGATCTTGGCTCGCGCCTCAATTGTGATGACGGATCCTGCCCTGACCATTTGAAGAACCATTTTGCCAAAAACTGCCCGTGGCATCAAGACGCCGCCCAACATGCGTTCGGGCCGTGCGCCGGGAGGCATTCCCCGCAGACCAAAAAAGGACGCTTGAACAAACGGGGCCGCCCTGCTTCAATACTGGACACACCATTCACTTCACCAACGAGAGGTCTTCGGCATGAAAAAAGCGATTTTCCTAACGGCGGCGCTGACGCTGGTCTCGGCCTGCACCTGCCCATTCCACCCGGCGAGGGAGGATCTGACGCAGTACGTCAACCCCTTCATCGGCTGCGCCGAGAACGGCCACACCTTCCCCGGCGCGTGCTATCCCTTCGGACTGATCCAGGCGAGTCCCGACACGGGAAACTGCACGTGGACCTACTGCTCGGGCTACATGTATCTCGACGAGAAAATTTGGGGTTTCTCGCAGACGCATCTGAACGGCACCGGCTGCCCCGACCTCGGCGATGTCCAGCTCCAGCCCTTCACCGGCTCGGTCGAGCGTGAGGACTACCACAGCGCGTACAAGAAGGAGACGCAGAGCGCCAAGCCCGGCTACTATGCCGTCACGCTTGAGGATTTCGGCGTCGGCGTGGAGCTGACCGCCTCGCCGCGCGTGGCTTTTCACCGATACACGTATAAGAATCCGTCGCCCGCCCGTTTGTTGGTGGACCTTCAATACGGCATCGTCAGCGGCAAGGACGCGCTGAAACACCACATCCTCGCGAGCGATGTCACCGTCGAGGACAAGTACACGATCACCGGGCACAACCAGGCGCGCGCGTGGGTCACCCGCCACTATTACTACGTGATCAAGTTCGACAAGCCCTACGCGGCGATCAGGCAGCTCGCGTCGCAACCGGGCGAAAAGGCACCGCGCTACGTGCTGGACTTCGATCTCAAGCCGGGTGAAACGCTGCAGGTCAAAGTCGCGCTCTCCACCGTGAGCGTCGACGGCGCGAAGAAAAACCTCGCGGCCGAAGTGCCGGACTGGGACTTCGCGGCTGTTCGCGAACAGGCCCGCACGGCTTGGAACGGGCTGCTGTCGCGCGCCGAGGTCCGAGGGTCGCAGGAGCAGAAGGAGAACTTCTACACCGCGATGTATCACCTGTTCATCCAGCCGAACAACATCGCCGACGTCGACGGACAGTACCGTGGCGCCGACGACAAGGTGCTGACCGCGCCCGACAAGGCCTACTATTCGACGCTCTCGCTCTGGGACACCTATCGCGCGGCGCACCCGCTCTACACGATTCTCGCGCCCGAACGCGTGAACGGCTTCGTCGACACCATAGTGGCGCATCAGAAGGCCCAGGGCTATGTGCCAATCTGGACGCTGTGGGGCAAAGAGAACCACTGCATGATCGCCAACCACTCCGTGCCCGTGGTCGCCGATGCCTATCTCAAGGGCTTTCGCGGTTTCGACGCCGAGGCTGCGTTCCAGGGCATCAAAACCTCCCTCACGGTCAACCACCCGAAATCCGACTGGGATGTGTATGCGAAGTACAGCTACCTGCCCTTCGACATCATCAAAGGAGAGAACGTCTCGCGCACGCTGGAATACGTCTATGACGACTACTGCGCCTCGCAGCTCGCCAAGGCGCTCGGCAAGACCGAGGACGCGGCCTATTTCGCCAAGCGCGCGGACTACTACAAAAACGTTTTCGACCCGGAGACCAAGTTCATGCGCGGCCGCGATTCCAAGGGCAAGTGGCGCACGCCGTTCGACCCCGTGAAGCTCAACCACGGCGGCGACAGCGGCTACGACTATACCGAGGGCAACGCATGGCAGTACACCTGGCACGTGCAGCACGATCCCGAAGGGCTCGTGAAACTGCTCGGCGGCAAAGAAGCCGCTTGCGAGAAGCTGAGCACGCTCTTCAAGTTGGAGTCGAAGGTTGAGGGCGCGGGCTTCGTGCTCGACGTTTCGGGCCTGATCGGCCAGTATGCGCACGGCAACGAGCCGAGCCATCACACCGTCTATCTCTTCGATTACATGGGCGCGCCGTGGAAGACGCAGGAGATGGTCCGCGAAATTTTCGACACCGAATACAAAAACTATCCCGGCGGCTTGTGCGGCAACGACGACTGCGGCCAGATGTCGGCGTGGTACATTTTCTCGGCTCTGGGCTTCTACCCCGTGAACCCCTGCAACGACGGCTACGTGTTCGGCGCGCCGCAGATCGGCAAGATCACGCTGAATCTCGCGAAAGGACGGACCTTCACGGTCGAGGCAAAGAACCTCTCGAAAGAGAACAAGTACGTGCAGAGCATCACCCTCAACGGACAGCCCGTCTCCGGTTTCAAGATCGCCCACGCCGACATCATGCGCGGCGGCTCGCTGGTCTTCGAAATGGGCCCGCAACCGAAGAAGTGACCGGGCCTTGTAATCGGCAAGCGAGGGGGGATGCGAAGATTTCGCGTTTCGGACGGTCGTCCGGCTTGGAACAGACAAGGGGAGGGGCAAGCGTCTGCTTGCCCGGCAGCACGGTTTGGGAGGGGCAAGCGTCTGCACGCCCGGTAGCCCGGACGAGCAGACGCTCGTCCCTTGTCTCTTGGAAAATTGATATTGTGTTGGTGTTCTTATGGGCGATTGTGCCTGTAAGAGACCCCGCCGCGGAGGCCTCCGCGACGGGGTTGGGCGGATGAGCCTGTATCGTCCTTGGTG
>Ga0172375_10007004_pt1 | contig 15593 bp, 16 predicted proteins | sample LakKiv1m_FD_114537 | JGI IMG/M metagenome (GOLD analysis project Ga0172375, IMG submission 114537) | Freshwater microbial communities from Kabuno Bay, South-Kivu, Congo - kab_092012_11.1m | ecosystem: Environmental > Aquatic > Freshwater > Lake | place: Democratic Republic of the Congo... | reverse complement strand
TCTGTGGGTAGAAATACATCGTTCTGTGTCATCCCTTTTATTGTCTAGTATTTCTCGCAATGATTAAAAGTGACAATTAACACCTTTCATTAATGACTTTTAACATGGCCTGAGTAGTTACCTTATTTAATTATTGCCGGTAAGTTGTAAGCCCCGAATTGATACGAAAATTATCGAAATATGTGGTGAAGGTTTTGTATGTGCCTATGCAACCATTTGCCAAATACACGGATGCATAACTAGAAGGCACTGATACACTCGCAAATTCCTTCCATCCATCACCGAGATCGACAAGCAAGTAAAGAATTGTTCCATTTCGTACAAGACGGTATTTTCCAGACAAGGCATGGCTGAGAACCTCTCCACTCAGGACTCCTGATGAACTCCAGGCAAAGAGAACATCATCATTTCCACCAGACACCCTTCTTAACCGAGTGATATGGTAACTTACACCGTCAATATTCACTCCAAACGTGGCTCCGTCAATATGCTCGGAATCGGGAGCGCTCCAACCTTCTCCAATCTGAAAATCCACCTGGATATCAAAATCCCCAGTCAACTGCCATGCGGAGTTTAGAATGACATTCACATTCGCTTTTGTGCCATCTGTGGTAAAGGCAATCCGATCGTTTTGTCGGATCAAACCTCCACCAACAATCCAGGGTGACCATTTTGATTGATCAATTTGACTTCCTGTAAAATCATCATCGGGTGGATTCTGGTCAAGTTTGGGGGCTGGGTTACTGAGCGACACCTCGATGGTTTTTACAGCAGTGTTACTGCCCTCGTCGCTTGCAGATATCGTAAGAATAACCCTGCCGTTTGGAAGGGTATTTGCGGGGTTGATATTGAAAACCCCTGTATACAAACCCTCGGATGTCTCATCCATCTCGATTGGACCCACCTTCGTTGAATCCAGCAGGGAAACATCAGCAGTCACAGAAAGCCCGCTTTCACCCGCCATGGCTGTTATCACTACCTGATCACCATTCATAATTAATTGAGGATTTATTGAAATGGAATTGATGACAGGTGGGGTGGTGTCCACGATGAGATCCATCTCAACATCCTGCTGCTCAGTGACATGTACCTGGGCATGATAGGTATTTCCATCTTGAGTCATAATCGAAAGGAGATAATCTCCTCCAAAACCTGATAATGTGAATGCGCCATTTTCGCTGGTTGTACTGGTCCCGCTGGTAGTCCATGATTTAATGAGTTCACTCATAGCCTCCAATGAGGGGCGGGGTGTACCTCTATCCTTGTGAAAAAGGCCGGTTCCATTCAGATAATAATTTTCTGGTCCATCATTGGTATTACCCCATTGGTAACCAGCCACATCCGGATTTCCGAACGCAATTGTCAGGGTGGATGTCAGCCAGTCAGCCTGTATTTTATCGGTATATCCCTCGTGCCAGCCCCCGTACGATTCCCACCATTTATTAACGTTTGGATATTCTTCCATGGTGGGATATAAAATTTCACTTATGAAAATCTTCTTTGATAAAGTTCGATAAAAATTAATGGAGAAATCAAAAATACCAAGGTCAATTGATGGATAAGGTGCTCCAAAGGCATATTCCAATCCAACAAGGTCATAATCAACACCTGCATGATTCAATGCATCCAGGAATTCGTAACCCGAATGTGCGGGTGAATTATGGGCAAATATTCCTGGGACGACATTTCCGAATTGATCATAGGAAATGGTGTAATTGACATTCCCCATCAGGAGTGACTTAAAGACAGGGTGTGCAATCATGATGTAGGTTGGAATTCCAGAATCGGACGATTTAACACCATCGTTTGATGACTTTACGAGGTCCACGAATTCATCCATTGTATATAAATAAATTTGTGGAAGGTCAGGTTCCATATAGGCGGAATACCACCTGATCCGATCCTTGAAATGGGAAACATAATCATGGCTGTATTGAAAAGCCTGGGTGCTGAGGTCTTGCGGGTTCATGAGAGAAACAAAGCGGGGGATGGCAATTGGATATGCCGGTGACAGCCATAATCCAGTCCCCATGATGTAACTTAATCCAGCCTCCTCCTGTAGATCCACCGCGGCATCAGGATAGTTATATTCGCCGTCCTCAATTTCCACTTCTCCCCACCAGGCTTCAAAAAAAGAATTTTCAATCCCTGCTTCTCGTAATGTTTCAAGTTGATGAGAAGCCGGCCACCCTATACTGAAAACAAAATCATGGTTGATTTGCTGGTACTCAATTGTGGCGTTGTTCAGGTTATTTCCATGGTCATCGAATATATTTAAAGTTAAAATGCCTTTACGATACTTTTCAATATTTTGTTGCGCTTTTTCAAAAGCTAACTGTTCCCTGGCTTTAATAACATTAGTAAGAACTTTATACGCGTAAACCGCGCTGGTGTTTTCCGACCCTCCCAGATGATAGTTTTCTGCTTGATTCCAGTTCTGTAGGGCTATAGCTAAATAATTTTGAATATCGTTGGAAAAAGAATATGACTCAACTTGCAGCTCCTGGTATTGGGTGGATACCTTTCTGAACTCCGTTCTGGCAAACTCATAAACCAAGTTTACAGGGAGTAAATCCCCCTTATTTACAATAAATCCCCTCCCATTGTTGTCTGCTTGGAGAAATGTGGTTCCGACCTCTGGAATCCGCCAAACCATCCAGATATCAGCTGGTTCACCTGAAGGTAATAGCACATTCGCTGTATTCTGGTTTGAATACTGGATGGAGCCAAAAATAAGCGGCCATCCCCCATATTGCTCCTGGATACTTTCTCCGTAGGGAAATTCTCCCGTCGGGAAAGCACCAACCTTATCATATGCAACAAAATCTTGGACAGCCATATCACCCCCGTATGGATTGTATGCTTGCAACCATAGGGTGCCGGCATCTCCAATCGTGAAATCAAGCCTGATCTCTGGTCCATTCTTTAATACTAATTTCCTTTGAGAGAGCAGTCCGGTTGGGAAAGTAAATTTCCCGACTTGCATATTCAGCTGAGGTCTCACTGAAACTATATACTGGCTGGCATCTTGAACTACTTTTTCATAATAACCGTTGATATCTGTGGTTACGAATCCCAAGTCACCTAGGCTATATCCCTCAAAAGTCACGTCTACCTCAAGGGGTTCACCATCCTTCCCCATGACATGTCCGTAGATTTTTACAGGTCCAGTGTATGGATTTAGGGTGGGTGTTGCTGTATTAGATGGTTGAGGGGTGAAAGTAGGAGAAGGGGAAAGGGCTGGGGTAAAGATTTCTTGATATTCTTTACTACCACAACCGGAAATGAGGTTGGTCATTACTATTATCAAAATAATACTTTTGATTACCTTTGTTGTTTTAACCATCATATTTTCCTCCTATTTCCGAGAAAAATCATCATCATGATAAGTGAAACAAGGAAACCAGTAACTAAGGTGGAATATTATCCAAAAACGAAATTCTCCCCATTAAATATATAACAATTTTAGCAATCCATCATTTAAATTCGGATGTTGGATCTGAGTATGAATTTCGCCGGTCATTGTTAATCTCCCATGCATGCTGGACTAGGAATTTCTTACGCGTCCCCACTTTGCACCCAAATAGCGCTTGGCATATATATCATCCTCCATGACAATAACCATAGAACACAAAACGTGATACCTACGGAAGTTTTTCACCGCATTTGACACAGAAATTATCATTGGTGGAAGCAATATTCCCGCAACCAGGACATATTTTCCCTGAAGATAAAGGGGCTTCAAAAACAGGTAGAGGTAAAGAAGTGGAATTTCTTTGGTCGGCTTTCTTTATCCCTTCTGCAATTTCTTCATCGGAAAAGGGCTTGATCACAACTGATATTGGAGGGTGTTTAGCAATTGACCTGGAAGAAACCCCCCGCTTTTTATACCAATCTTTATTTGGGTTTTTTAGAAAAGTTATTATTAACATGGTCCCCAAAACCATAAAAAAAAGCACCAAAACAGAAAAACAAACTACCCCAAGAGGGGGGAGACCTTCGGATTGAAAGGATCCATAACCAATTACGAAGACCATTATGCTGGCGATGAGCGCGATAATACCAATAATCACCGGGAATCCATAGTTGTGAGCAACCAACCAGGATTGAAGGTAACCGCAATGCGGACAACGCCTATCCCCAATAAGTGGTGAATCATATCCCCCACCTTTCTCAGACATGCGGATACGTAAAGACATTTGTTTTTGTGCCTGTTTTACGCATGCTTGAGTAGCAGATTTCCTTTTCTTCTCCCAATCAACAAGGTCCCCTTGCCGAAACCTATAACGGAAACTTGCTGATTCTTTCACTGAGGAATTTATAGTAAAGATGGTGTTACATCCCTCACATTTAATTGTGATTGAGCATGGTCTTTCAATATCAACATATACATCTTCTTCGATTTTTTGGCGGCCCCCAAATGGCTCGTAATATTGAATTCTGGGTCGGTTATAACGTATGTTCATCAATTACTCCACACACAACCCTAGTAATTAACCTGGTATTTCACAAACAAAATTACCCACCCAATACCCTGCCACAGGGAATGAAAACAAAGCAAAACCGTTTTAGGGAATCCATACGGGAAAAACCCCACCCCCCACTTCGTAATTTAGAAATTCATAGGGTTGCGAAACTCCTGCACTTACGATATATAAGCCTGTCGATGCAGAAAAGATTATGAACCTGCCATCCGGAGACCAAGAGGGGCGAGAAACATCAAAGAAAGGGTTTCCCTTTGTCAACCTATCGACCTGATAAGTATCCAAGCTGATCCGATATATATCTCCTCCTTCATTATCACGTCTTGAAATGAAAGCCAGCGAGTTTCCATCTGGTGACCAGGACGGACTGTAATCTCCACCAAGTGAATTCGTCACCTGCGTGGTGCCGGTTCCGTCAACCTTCGTAATAAAAATATCTTTCTGGCGATCACCAAGTGTTCCACAACTTGCAGAATACGCGATTCGAGTTCCATCAGGTGACCAATCGGGGGAATAATAACCTACACAGCCTTCAACATTAGATATAGATTTTAAGTTCGTTCCATCTGCATCCATGATGGCGATAACTCCCCCACTCATAAAACCACCTGCTGAAAGGGCTATCTTTGTACCATCTGGAGACCAATCAGGTGAAATAAAAACATGGAGACCATTTGTCAATTGAACCACTTGATGAGTACCAAGATCCATTGAAAAAATATTATAGCCAATGTCATTATTACCATCCACAAAGACCAACTTTGTACCATCGCTGGTGATATCAACTTCAGCTACAGTTCCTTCAATTATGCTGGGACACAAGTGGGTGGTTTCCAAGTTCAATGTATCAGCAGCTAGAATACAAAAACCACCCTGGAGGGTTGAAAAGCCAATAATTCCTAGCAGGGAGGAGTTTGGGGGATTTAATGAATCGGAAGTAAGAAAGACGGGTGTATCTGGTGTCGTGGTTGTTGAAAGCACCACTGATGAAGAATTAGCGCAAGCGGATAGGAAAGCAAGGAAAACACAGGTTATTAACCGGGTATAAAAAAATATCTCCCTCATGACAATCATTTTCCTTTATATTATTAATCAATCAGCATGAAAATATTCCTCATGATAATTGGTGCTTTATAAATCTCTGATATCTATCGAGTAGAGAGATAGTTCACTAATTCAAAATAATGGGTGGGGCAACCTCACTCCTCCAGTAATTCGAAATACACGGAAGAATCTGGTGAAATGTGTCGCATAGCTCTGATCCAAAGTGGGTTTGGGAGGGTTAACCACCCGCCGGGTTCCGGTCTATAAACTCCCTGGCAAATTGCACCAGAGACCAGGCATCTCTAAAGTTCGATGCCAGCCCATACGATACCCGTACCGCACCCGTGCTTTTGTCATCGATACAACGGCGAAAATCGTTATACTCCATCCGGGGTTTAAGGGCGAAGCAGGTATTCAATTCCCCAGCTGAAAGACCCAGAGCCAGTTCTCCCCCGCCGGGGTTGCAAAAGCAGCCTGTCCGTAATGAAATGTTGCGCCGGTTAGCCTGAGATTCTACTTCCAGATGGTCAATGAAATGCCCGGACGGGTCAAAGAAATTCATGGCAATCGTTCCTCCGCGCATTTCAGTCTCCAGTGGCCCATACACGCGGATGACATGCTGCCCATTTGAATGCGTCAGACTGCTCAGCTGTTTCAACGTCCAACCTGTCAGACATGTCACCCTTTCGTGGATTTTTTCAACTTCCATTGTTTCGATATGCTGGAGTCCGATCTCGATAGCTGGCAAGGTGAGGTAATTCAGGGTTCCATCTTCAAAACCTTCAGAACCCTGATGCAAGAAGAAGCGATCACCCTGGACGGAGGCCACCGTGATGGTGCCGCCGGCAAACCAGGGACGGTGGAGTTTCGCCAGTTTTTCACGGCGGGCAAGCAGCGCGCCGACTCCGGTGGGATACCCGAACATCTTATAAAATGACAGGCTGACAAAATCCGGGTGAACCATCTGCAGGTTTAATTGATTGGTCGGCACAAACGCTGCTGCATCGAGCAGAACATCCCAACCTAGCTTCTGAGCCTCAGAAATCCAGCCCAGGCTGTGTTGTACCCCAGAAAAGTTAGATTGTGCCGGGTAAGAGAACAAGCTGGCAGATCCGGGAGAGATTGACCTCAGAGCCTGGTTTAGTTTTTCCTCATCGATCCGCATATCTGGAGGATTGACTGGCGCGTAGATGATCTCAGCGCCCTTCGCCCGCGCGTATTCCCGGATTCCGTTCACTGAATTATGGTTATCAAAGGTAAGCAGATACTTTCCGCCCGGAGCAAACGGGTAGGACTCACCTACCAGTTTGAGCGCCCCACTTGCATTCAAAGTGAAAGCGCAGGCGTATTCTTCCGGGTCGGCATGAAAGTATGCCAGTACGGCTTTCCTGGCGCTTTCCACCAGGCAGGTCATTGCCTGGGATGTCGGATTGGTAGAATGGGGGTTTCCATAGACATGTGTTGTGAGCAGCTCATAATGTTTCTTTACTTGCTCATCGCTGTACAGACTTCCGCCGGTGTAATCCACATAGATGTGACCCTGTGCGTCAAGTCGGGAGTACTCACGCGCACGAAGGTCATCCAGTGTTGTGGTCTGCAAATATTGCGGATATGCCATTAAAAAGGATATTTCATCCGCCTGATAAGTCATGGATCCTCCGGGAGAGACAAATAATGCAATTTTACACCTCTACACCTGAGGTGCCCTCAACAGATTGTTTAATTCTTGTAAAAGAAGGCACGCTATTGTTCCAGGTGTTCCACATGATGGTCGTACGTACCCAGCAAAACATTTGCTAGAGGATACCCCTGCATCCAGAGGTACCTTTCAGGATCCAACAGGGCTGCCTGTGGCACCTTTTGAGCTGTCTCCAGCAGCAGTTCATACCCTTGGTGCCATCTCATCCACGCACGAGTCCAATCGGTCTCACGTAATTCAGATACCGACCAAGCGTTGATGTCCTGGGTATCTTCGCTCCGGGTATACTCCAGACCTGCAGGCAAACTGATGAAAACGGGTTCACGGGAATCCACGGCTGCTGTAATCCTGGCTATAGAACGCTGCTGCCAAAACCAGCAATGGGTCAACACATCCCGACTATCCCAAATGGAAGGTGCCAGCGGCAAGCCTGCCCTTGTGTCATCCAGTCCATCGATCCACTGCCGGTAAGCGACCAGTTGCTCCGTGAGAGCCGCGATGATATGTTCTTTCAGGTCCATAGTATTCCTTTCATCTTCAAGTGACTGCCACATCCAACCCCTCAGGCGATGTGGTTTTTTCGTGATCTGGCAATATATCTTCCAGATTGCGGATACGTTTGAACAGGTAGCCTGACAGCATGGTCACAGTGGTCATCAGGCCAAAAATGATCATAATCGCTGCCATGCCCGCGCCTGGGCCAGTGCCTGTCACCTTCCCGAGTGTGCCGGTGAGAGTTCCCCCTGGTTGTAAAGCTGGCTCCATCCAGTGATCCCCGAGCAATCCGCCCAGAATTGGCGTGAAAGTATCAGGAAACCAGGTGAGCATGCGCCGTGCTGCAAAGACCCGCCCCTGCACATCAGGGGCTACTTTCGCCTGTAATATCGCCTGACTCGTTGCGACACCGATCGAAGAACCAATACCGCCAAAGAGGATGGCAGGTACCCAGACGGAGACGCCTTTTCCCAGACCGAAGATGATGTTACCCGTCACACAAAAGCCCACCCAACCTAGTAACGCGCCGTGCATGCGTCTCTTCGGTCCGCCCCAGGTGCTCATCAGCAACGATCCGATCGTCCACGAAATTGCGCCGGCAGTCTCTACGGCACCCAGGGCCAGGCTATTATTACCAGTACGCAGCAAGACCATCGGTACTTCGACGGCGTTCGAGAAACCTAGGGTTGAATTGGCAATGAACAGGAGAATGACATACGCAAATAAACTTGGTCGCGCAAAAATATACTTGAATCCGTAGGCTGCCTCATGAACCAAATTACCTTCACCTGCTTTTCCGTCTGCCGTGCGTTCGGGCTGCGGGACATGAACCAGCAACAGCGCACCGATCGCGAAAATGAAAGTGAGAATATCCACCAGCAAAATCCCCTGCAGGTTAATGAGCGGAAGCAATGCACCAGCCAGAAGAGGCGCAACCATACCCGGACCAGCCTGAACAAAGGACATCATCCCATTGGCACGCGCATATTGTTCTTTCGGTACCATGGTTGTGATGGCTGCTGAATATGCTGGCCATTGAAAAGCACTGCCCAACCCGATAAGAATATTAACCACATAGAAATGCCAAACCTGCAGGTTGTTCGATACCAACAGGAGCAGAATAGCCACACTGCCCATTCCGGCGGCGAGATCGCTAACCATCATCATCAACTTCCGGTTATAGCGATCCACCATAACACCTGCCAGTGGAATGATGAGCAGATACGGGAGCGTGAATGCCGTTTGCATGATGCCCAGATTTGTGGCACTGCTGGTACGTTGGAAAACCCAGACCGAAAGGGCAAAACCAGTCATACTGGAAGCCAGGATTGAAATAGCTTGCCCCATCAGTACGATCGTAAGGCCCCTGAAACCGGTTGGTTTGTTCAAATGTATCGGCATGGATAGATTATATATCCGACCCATGTCGGCATGAAAACTTACTTGTTTATCTTTTCTAAAATAAATATCAAAATGCCGCCCGTGGGCGGCATTAGCAGCTTATTGTATCAATGCCAGATCCCTAGAATCGCGCCGAATAGAACGAAATTTACCAGATGATTGCCGGCTTCGATCGCCCAATTTTTAAACCCATGACCGGCAAAAAGCTTATTCACGAGGTAGGTAGGTGCCACAAACCCAGCCCAGAGGAAGAGGCCGGTTAAAACGCCGCTCATCCATGTTGCCCCACCGACAAATTGGCCAGTGAAGCTGACCGCCACTGCCATAAAAATCGCCTGCACCACACAGGAACCCATGGTAAAGACCCAAATGAGGTTCATAGAGCCGCTACCACCCGGATCCTCCGCTTCCGTCTTTCCAATCCCCTTCCACCAGGACGGGAAAAAAGTGCGGGGATTGTACCATAATGATCCACTGACCATACACAAGATGGCGCAGACTACCACAGCAAACCAGTTAATCGACCATTGTTCCATTTTTCACTCCTTAAATAGGATCAAACCACATCCCGCGCACGCCGCAGGGTGGGGATATCCAGCTTCCCCATAGAAAGCATGGCTTGAGTTACCCGCGCTGCCCGCTCCGGGTCCGGATCTGCCAGTAAAACAAGCAACTCATCGGGTACCACCTGCCATGTGACACCAAATCGGTCTTCCACCCAACCGCAGGGGCCTGGTTTTCCACCATCACCAAGGCGTTCCCAGTAATGGTCTACCTCCTCCTGATCAGCACAGTGGATCACAAAGGAAACCGCAGGATTGAACTGATAGATCGGCCCGCCATTGAGAGCAGTGAACGGCTGATCCTCCAGTACGAAACTTATGGTCATGACGCTTCCGGGAATACCCTTTCCGCCTTCACCATAGCGAAGTATGTTTGTGATCTCTGCGTTTTTGAATGTGGCGACGTAATAATTGACGGCTTCCTCTGCTTGATGGTCGAACCAAAGAAATGGAGTCACATGTGTCATTTCGCTGCCTTTCGGGTCATTTCAGCCCTGTGTTTTTGAACGCAGAAATCTACGATCCGCCGAATCAATTCATAAGGGATGGGCTGATCCAGGGGGAATTGGATCGTCCCTCGTGATGTCTTGTAAGCATCCAACTCCGTCAAAAAGTGCTCAACGCCTTCAGCACCAGGGAAGAGGGAGACATGATTGGAAAATCCACCAATATGCACGATATTCTTTCCATTTAAAGTAAATGTGGGGATGCCATACCCAATCTTCTGCGCGGCATCCGGCATTGACCGCAAGATGACTTCACGCATGTCCTTTAAGATACCCTGAACCTTCTCCGGGTATCCGGCGATATACATATCGACGGCAGCAGTGCCATTGGCTGATTCAACCATATTTCACTCCGTTATTTCAAAGACAGATCGTTTGCAGCCAGTACCTCGCGGATGACCGCCAGGGCGCTCTGCCCAATGCCATGCCAGCTGGATACTTCCAATTCATTGTACTGTGTCAGATCCTCTAAAAACCGTATTCCCTTTTGCAAAATAGCCCGCTGTGCCGGGCTGGCAAGCTGGGAAAGGAGCAGACTGATATCTCTGCCTGTTGAAGTTGATGCATGCATGCTTTCCACTAGTTCCGCCAACTGGGTAGCGCAGATACCCCAACCTTCGTAGAAACCCATTTGTTCATGGGCTTCACGGTCTGCTGAGGACCAATGAGATACTTCTGCAGTATATAAGGTGCCTTCTGGTACAGGCAGAAAACGGACATCCACTGTCATCATCGGTTTGTCTGAAGGCTGCCACGCGCTGGTATAGGCGTCAGTAAAAACCACGCGTTTTCCCGGATCTATCAGCAGGTAAACCCCGGTATTCGGAAATTCCTGCCCTTCCGGATTGCGCATGACAATGCGGTTAGCTCCACCGGGACGAACATCCAGAACAACCTCGGATGTTGTCCAAGGTCGAGGAGTAAACCATTGTTTTAATAACTCTGGTTCTGTCCAGGCGCGATACACCATCCCGGGTGGCGCGTGGATTAACCGCTGGATGGAGAGTGTGCGGTCATCTTTTTCTTTTTTCATGTTTTTCATACATTCCTCGTATTACCGGTGGTTTTCCACCGTTTTATTTGACTCTACCAGTTTACTTTTGCACACTCAAGGGGATGTATCACCTCCGCCAGAATTCCAGGATGATATACTTAGAAAGTGGTCATACTCACCTTCTTCTCTCCCCTGGCAAATCCAGCCGTGATTCGCCTGCTGGCAATCACTGGCACAGTCATCGTATTACTCGGCTCCACGGTAGCGGCTGTTTTTTATCATGGCAAGCTTGGGGAACGATACTCTCTCTTGAATCACTTTATTTCAGAGCTTGGCGAACGCGGGGTTTCACAATTTGCAACAGCATTCAATTTAGGATTGGTATTCGGAGGTTTGTGTTTACTTCCCGCCATCATCGGTCTGGGAATAATGCTTAACAATTTCTTTGGTTGGATAGGGATGGCTGCTGGCATTATCGCCGGTATCAGCCTGACACTCGTCGGATGCTTCCCAATGGACGCCATCACACCCCATATCCGCGCGGCAGTCACTTACTTTCGATCTGGGCTTTTGATGGTGTTATGCTTTTCGCTGGCTATCAGCCTGCAAGGAGAAGAAACTGCCCGGCTGCATCGACTTCTCAGCCTGGCCGGGGTGCCATCCGTCCTGGCATTTGGGTTTTTCCTGGTATATTCGCGTGTCTCTCTGAAAGTGAAAGATTCCGCCCTGGCACCGCTTGAGAACGACCGTCCACGTGTGTGGGGGTTGGCAATCGCTGAGTGGCTGATCTTCCTAACCACTGTGCCCTGGCTGTTAGCGATCGGCCTGGGCCTATAGCGTGCAATTATTCCACCTTTATATATGTGTCCATCCTGTATATGAGGTCATCGCGGACAGTAAACAGGTAGACCCCGCGTACTTCTTCCCCCATTGCCTGCTTCAAACGCCAGCGCATCACACAATGCCAACCCAGGCTGTACACTTCTTCTACGATCAGGAATACCCCTGGCGCAGTCTGAAAACTTGATTCCAGATAGGATTTAATTTCTTCTTTTCCTGTATATAGGGCCCCATCGGTAGAGTCCGCTGCATCCAATGAGCAATCTGGATGCAGCAGGAGGAGGATCCCAGCCACATCCCAAGCATTGAACGCATCACGGTAGGCTGTTGCCAGCCGTAAAGCTACCTCATATCTGGCCATTGTTGCAGGGGTCAACGGATTTTGCCCTCATGGCTTGAGCTGCGAATTTGTTCTTGCATGTATGCCTGAAACCGCGTAGCGTAGGCTCCTCCATTCTGTTTCCACACCGGTACAAACCCGCTCCGTTTGCAGTATTCACGAATATGGCTTTGCCAGCCATCCCATTGATTTTTCCTGATTTCGCTGCCTTCCTGCGTATACATCAGGTAGGCTCGCTCGAAAAGAGAACACCACATAGTGAAAGCAATTCAAAGAAATCTTTCGTTCTCTCCAAGTTCACTCAGACCTCATTTTTGAATCGTGTCAGCTGAAGTTCTGCGCTTTCACTAGCCACTCTGGGAAATCAGCCGATTTGCGGCAATAAGGTATCTGTGTCTGTCACCCACGCAAAACCAAATGCCAGGTTTAATAAAGAGGACAGATGCATTTCTTCATTGACACTGCCAGTGGCATCGGCCATAAAGAAAACACGATAGTCGCGGTAATAGGCATCACGGGTGGTGGACTCACAACACATATTTGTCATGATCCCTGTCATCACAATATCCTCCACCTTAAGCGTCCGCAAGACCGTTTCCAGATCGGTGTTATAGAATGCCGAGTAGCGATGCTTGAGTATGACCTTATCCCCCGGTAAGGGTGCAATGGCAGGATCCACTTCACTCTCTGGGCTGCCTTCCAGGCACATGCCTTTCCACCACCACCCCATAATTCCTGCATCCAAACCATCAGGGTGATGGACATGGCGGGTATAGATGATCGGTTGATTCGCCCGGCGAAAAGCTGCAATTAATCGCTTGATGTTCCCAATAATCGCTGGCCCACCGCAGGTGTACGTGGGTGACCCCGGGTCCAGGAAGAAGTTCTGCATATCCACTACCATCAGAGCGGATCGGCCGAGATTAAGCTTCATTGAATGCTCATTAAATGGAGCGATTTGTTCTAACCAATCGTGGGTCTTGCTTTTCAGAGATTGAGCGGTGACATAAGGTTCCATATCGTATCCTTTCGGTGTACCGCCAATTATATGCAGAAAACGATCCCCTCAGTGGTAGAGAAGAATTGGTTGTAAAACCATCAACAATCGTTACCCTGAAGTCACCCGTAGTAGAAGTTGCACGGTATTGACTCTTTTATCTACAACGACCCTTCAATCCTCTCCCAGCTTTACTGGCTGGACCGCGAGGAAGACTCCTTTTTCGGCTAACTCTCGCAGCTGCTGCTTTGGATCTGCCCCCACAATATGCAAAACGATCCATATATACACTTTATGCTGCCTGGCATATTCTAAAACGATTTCACCAGCCTTTTCAGGCGGCAGCAACCGGGCAGTTGCCTGAAAAGAGCGCCTTCCGACCTGTGCCTTAAAAATTGGATGTGCCTGGATATTGCGATACCAGTCACTATGGGAACCAAAGCCTGCTTCAATAAAATAGGTGTCCGTTTCCTTCTCATAGTATTGAACATCCACCATTGCAAACCGTTTCTTACCAGAATGCCTACCGGTAGTGGTTATCAGCATCCAACGTAAACCGACGATACCTTCCCAGCCGGCGAAACCAAGACGCGCGAAGAAAACCGGCGCCCGCATAAACAGCCGCAGTAAACCTCTGGGGGGAGTAATGACCTTTTCCTGCATATGAATACCCTTCTACGTGGCTTTTTTATGGGTCAGAATTAAAGGTCGCGGTCTCAATGAGGCCGCGACCTTTTGTTAACCATCCAACTATTTAACGATCCGCGGGTATACCCAGATCGCCCAATCCTGCCCGGATGAACCATTCGCCATGGCTACCAGTGAGAAGACTACATTCTTACCGGCAAGGAATGATAAGTCTACATCCAATTCTACGGGCGCATCTGCATATTTCATTGTACCTTGCGTGAGCAAAGTCAACGGACCCCCATCCGCCCGGTAAGTAAGCTGGTACTTATAATTACAACCAGCTCCACCTTTCAGGCACCCGAGGGTGGTTTTGAATTTATATCCCGCTTTCACATCCAGGCCGGGATATCGACCGCTGATCACACCATCATCCACCCATTGCGGATGGGTTTCAAGAGCGACACGATTGATCGTGTTATTGTTTTGCAGCGTGGGGTTATCTGCGCGGACAACAAAACCGCCGGAATCACCCGTCCCACCCGGGCAGGGTAAGGCACCAGCTCCACTCACCCAGCTGGCATCGCAGTAGTGCGCGGCAAAATTATAGACCATTTCAGAACCGGGGACAGGGGCCGGCGGTAAGATCTCGATCTCTACCCAGAACAGCCCGGAAGCACTATTACTGATTCCAAAAACCGTGCCGGTATCATTGCGCAAACGCCAGTTGCCACGATAAGTGCCTGGCGCGGCAGGGGCAGTTAATGAGACAGAGATATCTACTGTGGAGCCGGGGGGGATATTATAGGGCATAGCTACAGCATTTGGCGCGCCCATCTTGTCACCGCTTTCGAAGACGATTGCGTAGCTGGTATTCCATGTGCAAGAGCCATCATTCTTTAAGCGCCATGTCTTTGTAAAGCTAGCTCCGGGGAGATAATCCTCACCATCTGGTACCGTGATATCTTCGATGAACAATCCCTTATCACAAGGCAAGGGGGTCTGCGTCGGCAGGGAGGTGGCAGTGGGCAGCGGTGTGGAAGTAGGTAATGGGGTTGATGTAGGTAGAGGAGTGTTGGTTGGTAATTCCGCCACGGCTGTATCTACCGGCGCAGAGGTTGGTTGAACTGCGTCGGTGCTTGCCATCCCTGCCGAGATCGTTTCCGCGACATGCGTGGAGATAGCATCCTGTGCAACAGTCGGAGCTGAGCTGACAGGCAGATTACAGCTCACTGTCACCAGGGCTAAGATCAGGAACATCCAGATGAAACGTTTCATATGTCTCCTTCTGGGTGGGATAATAATTAACCACCAGATGAATAGTTATCAATGATCTATTATAGGCACATTTCTGTGATTATTGCACCCGGTGAAAATAAAAATGCACTCGAAAGGATACGGATAGGAAGTTGCATTCAATTCAATATATAACCAAATAGTGAGCCCATTCTAGAGCACACTATTTGGTTTCCTTATTTCCCAATTTTTTTACACTTAAAAGTGTTGTCGGGGATCACATTCTACGTGAAGGTTTCAAGCGGTCGGGTTGATCGCTTTGGGGTCAGGACCATATTTATTGTCACCCTTTGTGCCATCAGTTAAT
>Ga0172375_10007002_pt1 | contig 15596 bp, 14 predicted proteins | sample LakKiv1m_FD_114537 | JGI IMG/M metagenome (GOLD analysis project Ga0172375, IMG submission 114537) | Freshwater microbial communities from Kabuno Bay, South-Kivu, Congo - kab_092012_11.1m | ecosystem: Environmental > Aquatic > Freshwater > Lake | place: Democratic Republic of the Congo... | reverse complement strand
TGTCCCGTGGGTTGTACTTGTTTTGGCGATAATGTAGTCTGCCCAGTCGAACCACCCTGTAAATCTCCTTGCATAAAAAAAGGAAATACTTGTACTTGTCGGGAGGAATCACCTAAAACTTGTCCGATTGGTTGTACCTGTTCGGGTAATGCTACTACCTGCCCAACATCGGAATTAAAACCGATTGAGGCAAAAATTTCCACTGAATCTGGTGCTAAAACAATTTTCATAGAAAAAATCACAAACGGCATATCGCTTAAATCAGAAAAGGCCACCGCAATCACCACCGGGAATCTCATTATTGAACAAGGTGCGTTATCTTTCAAAACATCAGTTGGGAATAAAGAAATTAAGGTTTTGCCAGAAGAGGCTTCCTCCAAAGTAACCACCAATACAACCAAGGTTGGAGCGATTGAACTTAAAGAAGAATCGCAACAGCCAATTTATGCTGTAAAAGGAAAAACCCGGGCCAAACTACTTTTTGTAATTCCAATTTCAATGCCAACCGAAACAAAAGTGAATGCTGAATCCGGCAGGATTATTTCGGTCAGCAAGCCTTGGTGGAGTTTTCTGGCTAGATAGAATTTATTTCAGATCTGCCGCCGTGTCTGCGATGCTGGCAATCCTGATAGCGAAGCAAGCGGCGGCAGAGCAAAATGTAATAAAATCATTTTAAGTATATTTCACCAAAAGTATGAATTCTGAAAAACAAGACATATCAAAATCATCAAAAATTTATGATATTATTTTGAAAGGTATTTTGGCTTATGGTATTGAGAGAGATAAATATGATAATAATTTTGCATTTAGATTACATGATCTTATAGACAAAATAACAAAATGCCATTTTGAAATAATTTCTGAAGATAAACAAAAAGAGATAGAAGATGCTATGTTAGAAATTAGAAAAATAAATCCAGATAAAGAAGGTGATATAAAGAAAGAAAAGAGTTGGCAATTAGTAAAAGATCAATTGATTGGTATACCTGATCAATTGATAAATGATTTACATAATTTATTATTTGCAATTTTTGAAAGTGAGGATAGATTTAGACATGAAAGGCAAAGTTTATGATATTTCGCCGACTTAGCTCAGTTGGTTAGAGCGACTGTTTTGTAAACAGTAGGTCCTCGGTTCAAATCCGAGAGTCGGCTCCAGACAATTTAATTTTTCGCGTAACTCCGCGTATCATTCCGCTTGCAAAAGCAAAGCAGTTTGCTTTTAAAGTTCCGCGCTTTTTTTATGGCTACTAAATATAAAGAAAAACTTATTGGTTTAGAATGCGCTGATTGCAAAACAGTCAACTATTATTCCACCAAGAATAAAAAAACCATTAAGGAAAAATTACAACTCAAAAAACATTGTCCGCATTGCAGAAAACATACTTTGCATAAAGAAACGAAGGTGAAATAATTAAGTGGTTGTCATCCTGAGTCCCATTAGGGACGAGGGATCTTGTGTAATAAGTCACGTGCAGCAGCACGCAATTTTTATATTTAATTGTTATAATTTTTTGGGAGCATAGTTTAATGGTAGAACATCGGTCTCCAAAACCGGTGGTGTGGGTCCGATTCCTACTGCTCCCGCCAAAAAACAATCATCTTGCAATGGTTGTTTTTGTTATTTTACAAACGTGTTATAATATAAGAAATTCTATGACCTACAATTCCTGGCTTGATTTAAAAGACAAAATTAGTGAAAAATTTCAGATAGAAGATTATCAAAAAGGCATTCTTGAAGATATGCCTGATTCGCATTTAGAGATTTTGATTTTTAAAAGTCAAAATGGTAAAATAAAATTAGAGTGGATATCTAAACCAAGAGTATTGGGTGAGAAAACATTGTATTCTAATCGTATTGGCGGGAATGTTAAGGTTGATAGAATTTACAGCCCTGATGAAAAGGTAGAATTTTTAAAAGCTTATCAGGAAAAAGACAGGGTTTGGGAAGAAATAAATTTACAGAATTTTAATTTTTAATTTTATGTCTGAAAAAACAGTTGACAACAAAAATATGGACAACAATCAAAATAATCAAAAACATCGCCATTTTCAGCTCACTGAAAAAGATGCCGGACATTTATTGCGTCACCCGGGCAAAATTGCTTTTTTAAGTGCCGTTGGCGTAACAATCATTTTATGTGTTCTTTTCGTTTATCGTTTTGCCAATTATCCCTTAAGAGGAGATCTTATTTTGCCATCAAACAATTCTTTGTCTGAATCAGAAAATAAAATCTCTAACCCCACAAAAGAAGAATATGAAAATAAAATTAAAATAATTATAAATAATTATCTGGATGCAAAAAAAATATCTTCGGATAACACATCTTGCCAAAAAAAAGTCGGCCAGACTGTTAATGAGATTTTAAATTTAGTAGTGCCTTTAGAAATGAAAACTTTTCATTTGCGTTTAGTGGTGCTTCTGGATCGAGACAACCAATTATGCCTAGCTACTAGTAATGAATTTTTAAATCAAAAAAATATTAACGATTGGAATCTTTTTTTAGAAGAATATAATTGGTTAAAATAAAATTAGTTTTAAAACATGGTTCTATTGCGCAAAACAATTACTTATTTTTTTAGTTTGGTTATTCTATTTTGTTTATATTTGTTTTTGATTTTCCATGAATTTATTGCTTATTGGCTGGCTTGTTTATTGATTGCTCTGTGTTTAATGCATTTTTTAGTAATTGGCACAAAGCAAGCCCCAAAAAACGCCTTGATTTTTTTTCTCTTAAGTCTTTTTTTTCTGATAAGCAGCGTTTCTTTTTTAACTTTATTAGAAAATTATAATCTAAAGATATTTTTAATTTTTTTAATTACTTTAATCCTCTTTTTTTACTGGCAGTTATTAATTATTTTTTTCCATTGGCCAAGCGAATATCAGCCGTTTAGTTTAACTGAATTTGGCCATTATATTTTAATCATATCTTGGTTTTTTCTTACTACAACTGCTTTTGCTTGGGCTGTTTTTTTGGATATTGTTATCTGGCTGGTCGCTCTCTTTTTGACCTTATTTTTCGTGGCCGTAGAGGCTTGGGGGCTTTGGCTTCATCAAAAAACGCAAGAGCATTACGGGAGATTTTTTTTGATAAGTATTATTTTATTTTTCCAATTTACTATCATTTTAACCATTTTGCCGGTGAGTTATTTCGCTAAGGGTTTTATAATGACGGTTCTTGCATATTTGTGGCTAACTCTAACAACTAATGATACGGTTGACAAGAGAGAGCAGAGAAACTTTGTTAAAAAAATAATTTTTTCTTTAATTATAGTCCTGATCATTTTAGCAACAGGTCGTTGGTTTTAGTTAATTATTTATTTTTAGGCAAAAAAATTTTATGGCCAAAAATTTTTTTTTAAACAAAAAAATCAAACCCAATGGTAAACCATTAATTGTTCAAACAGCTGATGCTGGCGCTTGGCAAAAATTTTATCAAGAAGAAACTTTTGTTAAACCAACGCCCAATAAAAGTCGTTTTAATATAATTATTTTGATCATTAGTTTATTAATGAACATACTCGCGTCTTTTGCTATTTGTTTATTGTTTTTTTCGGGATATTTTTCAGAATCAAAATTATTTACTCTGCTTAAAATAGATTCTTTTTTGCCTACTTCAAACATTGTGATTGAACGCCAAGAGCAGACAATTGTCCAAGAGGACGAAAGAATTAGTAATGTCATAGAAGCGCTTTTGCCATCCATTGTAAATATTTTTAGTTATTCAGAAACAAATTCACAAAATTTTATCCTGAATCAGAGTAAAAATTATGTGGGAACTGGAGTTGTTTTGACTAACGACGGCTGGTTAGTTATTGGCAGTCTTCTAAGAAATTCTGGGGAGTATGTGGCAATTCAGGATAATGGCAATGTTTTAAGAGTTGTTGATATTAAGGAGGATGCTAATCTGGGTGTATCTTTTTTAAAAGTGGCAGCTGAAAATTTACCCACAGTCGCACTTGTTAAAAGATCCGCTGTTAATCCCGGCACCAGCGCTTTGTTAATCAGTGGTTTATCCGGACACAACAGAACGTTATTTTTGACCAGAATTTCTGATAACCGAATGTTGTTAAATGATAACGCTCTTTGGGAATCAGAAAATAACTATTTATTTCTTTCATTAGATAAATCTAAAATTACGCCGGGACAAAACGGCCCCGTGTTTAGTTTAAATAAAGAATTAATTGGCTTTAATATTGAAAATGCAAATTTTTCATATATTTTGCCTGTTGATTACTTTAAAAAATCTTTTAATCAGCTTTTGACTTTAAAAGTTTCAAAACCAACTTATTTGGGTTTAGTTTATATAAACTTAGCTAATAATTTTGTAGAGAATCAACCGCGCAAGGGAGCTTTAATTACTGCTGTTAAAAATGATTCGCCTTTAAAGAAACTAAATCTGGCAGCCGGTGATATTATTCTTAAGGTTAATGATGATTTATTAAATGAAATAAATAATTTATCAAACTTAATTCAAGATTATAGGCCGGGTGATAAAATTAAATTAACTGTTTTAAATAAAAACGACCAAAAAGAAAGAGTGGTAGAAGTAATATTGAAATAATTTTATGCATAAAGTCATCAAAAGAATTCACCATCTTACTATTCCTTATGAAGGCAATGGATATAAACCAGCTGCAATAAGACACAAAACATTGGCATTTTATTCTGGTTTGATGATTGCGATAAAAATTTTTGTTTTGGCGTTATTATTTTTTTCTTATCCGAGTCAAGCGGAATTTTCTACTGTTACCACTAACCGTATTATTGAATTAACCAATAAAGCCCGCCTAGAAGCTGGTCTTAAAGAATTGAAGCATAATAATGTTTTGGATTTAGCTGCTGCCAAAAAAGCAGCCGATATGTTTGCTAATAATTATTTTGCTCATACTTCGCCATCTGGCATAAAACCTTGGCATTGGTTTAATGAAGTTAAATATAATTACACTTTTGCTGGTGAAAATTTGGCTATGAATTTTGTAGACGCAGAAGGAGTGGTTCAGGCCTGGTTAGATTCGCCAACTCACAGAGATAATTTATTATCAAAAAATTATAATGATATTGGAGTGGCAGTGATGATTGGCAAAATTGATGGAACAGAAACCACCTTAGTGGTGCAGCTATTTGGTAAAACTTATGTCCAGGTTCAGGGTGAATCATTTATGCCAACATCTGCTCCAGTAGAAGCAGAAGAAGTGGCCGGTCCCATTAGTTTAATAGAGGAAGCTGCGCAAAAGGAAATTAAATTAGAAGAGAAAAATCAAAAAGGCATTGTTGCCAAAATTATCTATTATTCTGAGAGATTTTTTATAGTGCTATTAGGCTTCATTATTCTTAATTTGATTTTAACAATTATTGTGCGCGTGGAAATTCAGCATAAACCAATCATCGCTCATTCTCTCGGAGTTATTTTATTAGCTTTAATTTTGATCTTTATAAAATTTCATTTTATAGAACAGATTGGAAAAAGTATTAATATAATTTAATTTTTATGTCTATTGTAAAAAATTTTTTAGAATTTCCTAAACATTTTCTTTGGGGCACGGCCACTTCAGCACATCAAGTAGAAGGCAACAACACCAATTCTGATTGGTGGAGTTGGGAGTTGAAAAATAAAGGTAAAGTTCTTGATGTTAAAGAAAAAAAATTTGCTGGCAAAAAATTTGAACCTTCTTTTAATTGCCTTGACCATTACTACTTTTATGAAAAAGATTTTGATTTGATTGAAAAAATGGATAATAATGCCCATCGTATGTCTATTGAGTGGGCAAGAATTGAACCCAAAGAAGATGAATGGAATTTATTTGAATTGGAACATTACCGTCAGGTTTTGCAAAATCTAAAAAATAGGAAAATTAAAGTGATGTTAACATTAAATCATTTTACTTTGCCTAAATGGCTTTCGGATAAAGGCGGCTGGCTGAATTTTAAATCACCATATTATTTTAATCGTTATGTCAGTTATGTGGCAAAAAATTTGGGTACATTAGTTGATTTTTGGATCACCATTAATGAGCCAGAAATTTATATGGATATGTGTTATCTTTCTGGCCATTGGCCGCCTCAAGAAAAAAATATTAAACATGCCGGTTGGGTTTATTTTAATATGGCGCGTGCCCACAAAAAAGTTTATAAAACTATTCATAAAATAATTGATGGGAAAAATTTTAAAGCCCAAGTTGGCATTGCGATGAATGTAATGTCTTTTGCTTCTTATAAAAAACATAGTTTTTGGGAATTATTTTTTGTCCATGCGGCAGATAGAATTGTTAATCATTCGTTTTATGATTTAACGAAAAATAGTCATGATTTTTTAGGCGTGAATTATTATTTTAGGGTGCGTCTAAAAAAAAGTGCCCATAGTTTTGTTCCGGTTGTAGATGAAGTGAAAGAACAGGAAAGCGAACTTTGTGATATGGGCTGGGTAATTTATTCCCATGGCATTTTTGATGTTTTAATGGATTTTAACGATTTTCATTTGCCTATTTATATTACAGAAAACGGTATTGCCACAGAAGATGACAAACAGCGGGAGAAGTTTATTATTAATCATTTATCAGAAATTCATCATGCAATTCAAGCAGGGGTAGATGTGCGCGGTTATTTTTATTGGTCCTTATTGGATAATTTTGAATGGGATAAAAGTTTTGGGCCAAAGTTTGGATTAATAGCAGTGGACAGAAGAACAATGAAGCGCACTCCCAAACCAAGTTATTATGTTTACAAAGAAATTTGTAAAAGTAATGGAGTAAGTTTATAAAATAAAAAGATAATTATTTATGAAAAAATTTATTCAAAAATTTCTTTATATTTTCGCTAAAAAAATTCTATCTAAATATAAACCAGAAGTTGTTGGCATCACTGGTTCTGTCGGCAAAACTTCCACCAAGAAAGCGACTTATGAGGTTTTAAAAAATAATTTTAATGCCAGAACAAATATTAAAAATTATAATACTGAATTTGGCGTGCCTTTGACAATCATTGGCGCGAAGTCTGGAGGTAAAAATATTTTAAAATGGCTGAGCATTTTTTTAAGAGCACTGTATTTAATTTTTTTCAAAACACAAAATTATCCAGAAATTTTAATTTTGGAAATGGCTGCAGACCACCCTGGCGATATTGAATATTTAACTAATTTAGCGCCTTGTAAAATCGCTGTTGTAACCGCAATTGGGCCTACACATTTGGAATTTTTTGAAACTATTGAAAATGTGATTAAAGAAAAACAATTTTTAGTTAGTCATCTAAAAGAAAATTCTTTTGCGGTTTTGAATGTTGATGATAATTTGGTTTTGCCCCTTAAAGAAAAAACCAGAGCACGGATTATAACTTATGGCATGAGTAATCAAGCCAGCCTTAAAGCAACAAGTATTGTTTTTGAGAATGATGGCAGTGGTGTTAAGTGTGATATAAAATATAACAATGAAAGTTGTCAGGCGCATTTTAAAAACATATTGGCAATTTCTCAAATCAGCTCTTTTTTGGGAGCTATAGCGGTTGGCAAAATTTATCATTTATCTTTGAGTGAAATTGTTAATAATTTGCAAGATTTTGAATTTCCCAAAGGCAGATTGCAATTATTAAATGGCATAAAAAATACTTTGATTATTGATGATACTTATAATTCTTCACCAAAAGCAGTAAAGACCGCATTAGAAGTTTTATCGCGCCTCAAATGCAGTGGTCGACGATTTGCGGTTTTGGGTGACATGCTGGAACTTGGCGGTTATTCGGAAACCGCCCACAGTGAAGCAGGCGAGTGGGTTAAGGAATTTAAAGTTGATATCTTAGTAACAGTTGGGGAAAGGTCAAAAACAACGGCACGGATAGCAGAAATTAATGGTTTTGTACCAGAGCGCGTGGTCAGTTTTGACAATTATTTTGATGCTGGAAAATTTTTGCAAAATGAAATAAAAGAAGGAGATTTAATTCTAATTAAAGGTTCGCAAGGTATGAGGATGGAGCATATTGTCAAAGAAATTATGGTCGAACCCGAGCGCGCCAGCGAATTATTAGTGAGGCAGGAAAAAGAATGGACAGATTAGTTTTTTATGTTAATTTATATCATTATTCCCACATACAATGAGTCAGAAAATTTATTTAATTTAGTTCAGAGCATTGCTGAAAATTTAAAAAATTATAATTATAAAATTTTAGTGGTTGATGATAATTCTCCAGATAGCACTGGAGAAATCGCCGAGGATTTAAAAGAAAAATTTTCTGTTGAAGTTCTGCATCGGGTAGGCAAATTGGGTTTGGGCTCAGCGTATATTACTGGTTTTAAAAAAGCGCTTGAAAATGGCACTGATTTAATTTTTGAAATGGATGCGGATTTTTCTCATGATCCAAAAGATTTGCCTCGCTTAATTGAAGCTGCCAACGATGCAGATTTAATAATTGGTTCTCGTAAAATTTCTGGCGGGGAAATTATGGGTTGGAATTTTTTGCGTCATTTATATTCTAACGGCGCTATGTTTTTAGCCAGATTTTTTTTAGGTTTAAAAACAAAAGATGTGACAGCTGGCTTTCGTTGTTTCCGCCGCCAGATTCTGGAAAAAATAAATTTAGACCAAATCAAGTCCAATGGATACGCTTTTCAGGAAGAAATGCTTTATCGCGTTGAAAAAGCTGGTTTTAAAATTAAAGAAATTCCAGTAACTTTTATTGACCGCCGCGCTGGGAAATCAAAATTAAATAAAAAAGATATCATAGAGTTTTTTAAAACAATGATAATTTTAAGATTTTGATTATTAATAATAAATCTACAATTATCACATATTGTTTTAATTATATTAACCATTATTTTAGTGATAGTGATTTAAATCAAATAACAACGAAAAAATAAATAAGTATGACTTGCATTAATGAAATTAAAAATCAGGAAGTTTTATTTTGGAACTATAAATATCAAAATCAAAAGATGATTTATAATTCTGAACGTGATTCTTATTTTCATGACCACTTTAAGAAACCAATCAAAAACCTTACGCCTTCATCAAAAGTTCTAGAAGTTGCATGCGGCACGAGAACTGATGGTTTGGAATTAGCATTGGCCGGTTTAGAGATGACTGAATTAGATATTTCTCCCGTGGCTGTTAAAAAAGCAGAGGAGTTTTTTAAATCTCAAAATTTAAACGGAACATTTTTGGTAGCTGATGCTGAAAATTTGCCTTTTGCGGATGAAACATTTAGCGCTGTTTTTACTGCTGCGTCTTTTCATCATTTTCTTAACCCCCTCAAATCTTTAATGGAAATGAAAAGGGTGGTAAAACGGGGTGGCTTTGTAATCTTGGGAGTGGAACCAAATGCTTGGCCATATTATACTTTTTATCTTTTGCTTAAACCATTAAAAATTTTAATTAGATTTTGTCATCCACGACCATTTAATTCTTTGGCCGATGATCAATCTTGGGGTTTTACAAAACATCAAATTAAAAAATTGTTTAAATTAGCGGGTTTGGAAATCTTGACCACAAAAAGAGTTAAATATCTTCAGGAGGTTTATGAGCAATATTTAAGGTTGATTAATAGGTTGTTGTGCAAAGATTATTCCGCTAATAAAAATTTGATGATTAAACTTGGTTCTTTGGATCAATTATTGGCCAAAATACCTTTATTAAATTTATTTAACTGGTATTGGAATGTTATTGCCAAAAAATAATTTTGATATAATGCCAATTATGTTTTTCACGGCAAAAACAAAAGCTAAAGAGCAAGTTATTATTTTTTTATTACTAATTACGGTTAATATTGGTTTTTATGCACTTAACATTAATGATTTTTTTGTTTCCGATGATTTTGATTGGGTGCATTTGACGCGTTATTCTGAAAAATCTTTACTTTCTTATTTTGGAGCTAACTATTATGGTCAAATTAACCAGGGCGGATCGTATCGCCCAATTATTAATCTTTCATTTTGGCTTGATAATGAAATTTGGGGATTAAATCCAATCGGCTACCATCTTACTAATATTATTTTTTATATCGCCACTGCCTGGCTGATTTTTTTATTAGTTTTGTTACTTTTTAAAAACCAAAAAAATAAAAAATGGATAGCGTTTTTAAGCGCTTTATTTTTTTCTTTAATGCCTAACCACGCTGAAGTTGCAATTTGGATTTCTGGGCGCTGTGATGCAATTGCTACTTTTTTTTATCTCTTATCGTTTTATCTATTTTTACTTTTTAAAAATAAAAAAAAATTTTTGTATTTTTATCTATCTCTCGCTATTTTTATTTTTTCTCTGCTATCAAAAGAAATAGCCATTACCTTGCCGGCTGTTATATTACTTTATGAATTATTTATTCTTTATCAAAATAAACAGATAAAATTTAAAAATTTGATTAAAAGTATTTTTTATCCAATAATATATGGCATTTTAGTTGTATTATTTTTTATTGTGCGTTATTTATCCACCGGTCTTTTTATAGGATATTATGGGGAAAATAATTTTAGTTTTAGTTTCTCCCGTATTTATTTAATGTTCCTTAATTTAATATCTGACTCACTTTTTTTCTTAACAGCTCGTCTCAAATTCGTCAATTTTTTTGAACATAAAGAACTATTATTTTTAGGAACAGTATTATTTATTATTTTTTTGTTAATCAAAATAATTTTAAAATATCGCCAAGAATTAATTTTTTGGTTTTTATTTTATTTTATTTCCATGATACCGGTAATTAATTTAATTTTTGGCGTTTTAACTGACGATGGAGAACGTTTTAATTATTTTCCTTCTGTTGCGGTAGTCATAATTTTAGCTGTCTTACTGATTTATGTTAAAGAAAAAATTGGCAAATATTTATTTTATGTATTGCTTAGTTTTCTTTTGGTTTATTTTGGTTATTTTACTATTCAAAAAAGTTTAATTTGGAATAAAGCATCTCAGATATCCAAAAAAATAGTCTATGATTTACCAAAAGTAATTAATATAAATTCTCAAAATCCAGAAGGCGTTATTGTTTTTTCTATACCCGATAATTATTGCGGTGCCCATTTATTTAGAAACGGTTTTTATCAAGCTGTTAGACTTTTTTATCCAACATATGATTTAGATGCTATAATTTTAAGAAATTATCTTAATTTGAATAAAAACAATTTTGACAAAAAAATAGTAGATTGGCAATCAATTAGAAACGGTTTTTTAGGACAGAGTATTTTTGGTGATGCAATTTTTAATAGTTATCAACACAAAGATTACCCAGAGTTATATTTTGATCTATTGGAATATAATAAAAAAATATCTGTATCCTCAAAAATGAAAATCATTTTTAAACCAGAATTTATGTCTCAAAAATCAAACAAAAGAATTTATTTCATAGTTTATAATGAAGGTAAACTTGTAGATCTTCGCTGGCCTGATTAAATCGTAATTTATGCCTTTACCCTCAATCATATTTTATCTTATTATCGCCATCTTTAATCTTTGTCTGGCAGCTTTTATTTTAATTACTCTTTTGCCAAGTTATTTATTGCGTTTTTCTATTGGCCCCTTGCCAAGCACATTTTTAGAAATGATGTTTTTTTGTTTAATAATTGTCTGGCTAATTAAAAAAATAAGAAACAGAAATTTGATTGATAGTCTGCGAAAGGTTAAAAATTTATTTGGCAGAAGTTTATTATTTATAATTGGTTTATTTATCTTGTCTGCCACAATTGCAATTTTTATTTCACCAAATATGCGAGCGGCACTTGGCATTTGGAAAGCATATTTTGTTGAACCAATCATTTTATTTTTTATTTTTTTGGATATTTTTTCCAAACGCGATATTTCAAAAATTATTTTGTCTTTGGCAATAAGCGCGTTAATAATTAGCGGTTTGGCAGTGCTGCAAAAATTTACTGGCTGGTTCGTGCCTTATACTTTTTGGGGCAAAGACAACACTTTTCGCGTTACAAGTTTTTATGGTTATCCCAATGCTATTGGTTTGTATTTAGCGCCAATTATACCATTGATTTTTTTTCAAATAAAGTACTTTTTAAACACACACCTTTTTGTCATTCCAGCGCAAGCGGGAATCCAGGCGAATAAAAAGCAATCTATTTTATTAACTTTTTTTTACCTGTTAATTGTTATCTGTGTTCCGCTGTCTATAATTTGGTCTCAATCCACCGGCGCATTGATTGCTTTAATCTTAGGCTTAATAATCACTGGTTTATTTTTTAAAAGAACAAAATTTTGGTCAGTTTTATTTTTTATAATTATTTTAACATTGATTTTTTCTAATGTTTTGCCAACCAATATAACCGATACTTTGTTTCTAAAAGATTGGAGCGGTCAAGTTCGTGTTAAAATGTGGACAGAAACTTGGCAGATGTTAAAACACAATTTTATTTTTGGCGCTGGACTTTCTGGTTATAAAACATTGGTTGCCCCATACCATATCTGGCCGTTTGTAGAAATTTTTCAATATCCGCATAATATAATTTTTAATTTTTGGTCAGAAATAGGAATTTTGGGGTTAATCAGTTTTTTGACTTTGATTTTTATATTTTTCAAAAAAATAATTTCAGAGTTTAAGACATCGCAGAATAAATTTCTATTTTTTTGTTTGGCATGGAGTATGCTCATTATTTTAATTCACGGCTTGGTTGATGTGCCGTATTTTAAAAATGATTTAGCCATTTTATTTTGGTTGATTTTTAGTTTTTTATTTTTGATTGACAAAGATGAAAAATGTAGTAAGATAACAATATCCAGGCAGATGAGTGATCGCGCTGATGTAAAATCAGTGAGGAAAGTCCAGACACCACATAAAAAGATAGTTCTGCAATAGAACCGAGTATAAGAATTACAAAGATGAAAAATAGACCACGATCGTTTTATTTTTCTCTTGGCCAAATTCAAAACTCCGAGAAAGTGCCACAGAAAATAAACTACCCTCTCGCTGTTAAGTGACACAGGGTAAAGATGAAAACGCGGTGTAAGAGACCACGCACTTCTATGGTAACATAGATTTGGGTAAACCTTATCTGGTGCAACTCCGTAAATTCGGGGGCTTAGATAGATGATCATAAGATATTCGTAATAATTCGTATTTTTTAATTTGCATTATTCGCATATCTACAGAATCTGGCTTATGATCCTGCCTGGATAAAAATTATTTTTATGAAGAAATCGGATCTAATTTTTTCTGCCATTTTAATACCCATTGATTATTTAATGATTGTTTTAGCCGCCATTGCTGCTTATGCTCTGCGTTATGTTGATTGGATTCAAAAAATCAGACCCATAATTTTTGATTTAAAATTTAATGAGTATTGGAATTTTGTCTGGTCCATTGCCTTGGGCTGGATTTTTATTTTTATCATTGCCGGGCTTTATGAGATGAATGGGCCCAAGAAAATTTTTCCAGAAATTGGAAAAATATTTTTAGCTTGTTCAACTGGCATTTTGACAGTGATTGTCAGCGCATTTTTTTCCCGTGAACTTTTTAATTCGCGTTTTATTTTACTTTTTGCTTGGATTTTTTCTTTTGTTTTTGTGACTATTGCAAGAATGATGGTGCGCGGTCTGCAAAAATTATTTTATCTCAAAGGCAGGGGAGTGCATAAAATTGTCTTGGTTGGCTCTGATGATTCATCAGAAAATATTGCTAAAGAAATATATAGACATAAAAATTTGGGCTACAAAATTGTGGATCGTTTTAATAATTTTGACAGCGGTAATCAAGAAAAAATAATAGAATTTTATAAACAAAAAGCTTTTGATGAAATATGGCAAACAGATTCATCACTTGATAGAAAAGAAAATTTAAAATTGCTTGATTTTGCCAATGAAAATCATTTGGTTTTTAAATATGCAGCTGATTTTTTTGCCACTCAAAGTTCTAATTTTGAGATTTATACTTTGGCTGGAGTGCCTATGGTTGAAGTAAAACGCACCGCCTTGGACGGCTGGGGCAGGATTCTAAAAAGAATTTTTGATATTATTTTTTCTGTTTTATTTTTAATTATTCTGTCACCAGTTTTTTTAATAATTGCTGTTTTGGTTAAGTTTGATTCTCGGGGCAATGTGTTTTACTCCCAAGTAAGAGTGGGGACGCAAGAAAAAAGGATTAAAATTCATAAATTTAGGTCAATGGTTATGAACGCAGAACGGCTAAAGAGTAAGTTGGTGATCCAAAACGAAAGAAGTGACGGCCCGCTTTTTAAAATTGAAGACGATCCGCGAATAACCAGGGTTGGTAAATTTATTCGTGCTTGGAGTATTGATGAGCTACCACAATTGTGGAATGTTTTGATAGGAGAGATGAGTTTAGTTGGTCCACGACCTCATCTGCCAGAAGAAGTTGCTAAATACGAGAAGCGCCATAAAAAATTATTAAATATTAAACCAGGCATTACTGGTTTATCCCAAGTTTCTGGCCGTTCTGATTTGTATTTTGAAGAAGAAGCGCGCCTTGATACTTTTTACATTGAAAATTGGTCATTATGGTTAGATTTAATTATTTTAATAAAAACTCCTTTCGTAGTATTAATGCGCAAAGGCGCAAAATAGTTTATAGAAGATTTAGAGGATGATGTTGAAGATCATGAGGCGGCGTATTGCTATGCTAGAATTGAGGCCGGCAACATAATTTATTTGGCAGAGCGGGCTTATAACCCGCTTTTTGCTTTTTCAAAATAAAATTGGTAAGATTTGGACAGTATGAAAATAGCTCTCATTAACGATATGTTAGTTCAAGAAGGCGGGCAGGAAAGAGTTCTGCGCACATTGATGGAGATCTATCCAGATGCTCCGACTTTTGTTTTGTTTTATGATAAAAATAAAAAAGAAAGATATTATCAAGGACAAGAAATCATTTCAAGTTTTTTGCAAAAATTTCCAAATATTGAAAAAAGGTACCAGTGGTTTTTGCCATTTATGCCCACGGCCATTGAGTCGCATGATCTGCGAGAATTTGATTTAATAATTTCTTCAAGCTCTTCATTTGCTAAAGGTGTTTTAGTTAAACCCACTACTAAACATATTTGTTATTGTCATACACCTACAAGATATTTATGGTCAGAATGGCATGAATATGTGGAGGATTTGCATTATCCAAAAATTGTTAAAAAAATTTTACCTTTTTATCTTTCGCATTTAAGAAGTTGGGATTATAACGCGGCGCAAAGAGTTGATTATTTTTTGGCCAATTCAAAAACAGTGCAAGAAAGAATTAAAAAATATTACCAAAAAGATTCGGTTGTGATTTATCCGCCAGTGGAAATAGAAATTTTTTTTATCTCAAAAAATATAGGTAATTATTATTTAATTGGCGGAAGATTAGTGCCATATAAAAGATACGATTTGGCTGTCAGGGCTTTTAATAAATTAAATATTCCTTTAAAAATTTTTGGCATGGGCCCAGAATATAGTTACTTAAAATCAATAGCCAAAAAAAACATTGAATTTTTAGGAGAAATTTCTGAAATTGATAAAACCAAACTTTTTAGCCAGTGTCTGGCTTTTATTAATCCTCAAGAAGAAGATTTTGGAATTACAGTAGTAGAGGCAATGGCGGCGGGCAGGCCAGTTATTGCTTATAAACGCGGCGGGGCCATGGAAACAATTAAAGCCGGGGAGACTGGTATTTTTTTTGAAGATCAAACTTG
>Ga0172375_10007001_pt1 | contig 15598 bp, 19 predicted proteins | sample LakKiv1m_FD_114537 | JGI IMG/M metagenome (GOLD analysis project Ga0172375, IMG submission 114537) | Freshwater microbial communities from Kabuno Bay, South-Kivu, Congo - kab_092012_11.1m | ecosystem: Environmental > Aquatic > Freshwater > Lake | place: Democratic Republic of the Congo... | reverse complement strand
GGTAACATCCGTACTATCAACGAAATCAGACAAAGCCGTAACATGGCAAAACTTGATGATGAACGGGCTGACGATCCCTTTGCTGGCTCAACTCCTGCTCAATCTTCTTTTGGTTCATATCAAGGAATGGAAGAAGTCGTACCGCCGAAATCAAGGCGCATAAACGGAAAGCATATTCACCGGACATTAAAAGACGTTCCTGTCGAAATCAAATACCCATGAGCGAATTATCAGGCGGCAGTAATCCTCCCGTAAGTACAGGGGAAAGCAAAATCGCTGTTCCCATGAAGCATATCTTTGCCGTCCAGTACCATGATGCCATTAAACGTGAAGTATGGGACAAAATGGATTTCGATTGGGTTGCTTCAAAGGCATGGGCTGATGAAATCTACAAGTACACTCACGGACAGATTGGAGTATTTCTTGTTCAGGGTGGAAAGAAAGCTTCCGAACAGGTTGGAGTGCATCTTACTGACTTCATAGATCGCCCTGCCGTACAACATGCCGCACGAAAAGAAACCTATCAATTCGCAAATGCCGTTGGACACTCTACAAAAGACAAACTGAAAGCCACGCTAGAGGAAGCACACGCCAACGGAGAAACCATAGATGAAATGAAGAAGCGCATAAAGACTACACTTGGATTTGACCCGGATAAAGATGTTTATACCGATTACGAAGAATCCAAGAAGATGTCAAACTGGAGAGCGGAGCGAATAGCAAGAACTGAATCGGCAAGGGCTGTTGGTGTAGGGACAAGACAGGGTTACGTTGAATCGGGTGTAGTCAAGGCGGCTGTCTGGAAAACCGCTTCTGATGCCTGCCCGTTCTGTATGGACATGGACGGAGAGGAAGTTCCATTGAACCAACCGTTTCTTAAAGAGGGAGAGGAACAAGATGTCGAGTATGGCGGCGACATAATTACTCTGGTTCAAGATTATTCCGATGTACTTGCCCCTCCGCTTCATCCGAATTGCCGCTGTACTCTTGTTCCGAGACTACTTGATATTTACGAGGACATAATTGCAGGGAAGCGATAACAACAACAAAAGGACTACATGAAAATATTGTATCATTCTGTGCCAGCATTATTCAGGACAGGGTATGGAGTTCAGACAAAATTGTTCACACATAAACTCAAAGAGGCCGGACACGAAGTTTATGTTTCATCCAATGTTGGTGTTTATCCAACAATGATATTGCCGGACGGAATACCGATTCTTTCCGCTGGCACTCGTGGCAACATGGGAAATGATTTCATTAAGGCACATTTCAACAGCGTAAAGGCAGACTTCATCTTGTCTTTATCTGATACTTTTGTCTATGACTGTTCGAAGTTCAAGTCATTGCCGTGGATTGCATGGCAGGTGATAGACGGAGATCCTCTGTTTCAAGGAATGAAAAAGGCCGTCCATTCGTGCAAGCACAATATCGCCATGAGCAAGTTTGGGTTGAAGTGTTTGCAGAAAGAAAACGTGCCGGCTTCGTACGTCCCGCTTGCCTATGACAAGATGGACTTTTACCCATGCGACAAGACAATAGCCCGAATGTATCTTTCGGCGTTATGGGAAATAGAACTGAAAGACAGGCCGTTGATTGTGGTTAATTCTGCCAATATGTCGAATCCAAGCAGGAAGAACTTTGGAGCGGCGTTTGAGGCGTTTAAGATTCTGCTCCAACATTATCCTGATGCCGTCCTGTATGTTCATGCAGAAGCGACCGGAAATATGTCTTGTGGTGAGAATCTTTACAAACGGGCAAAGTTAGCAGGACTTACTCCGGAAAATACCATCTTTGCCAACCAGTATATGTATAACATGGGTTCTATTGACACCGAATATATCAGGATGATGTACAATGCCGCAGATATGCTTCTGAATACATCTATGGGTGAAGCATTCGGAGTACCAGTTATAGAAGCCTATGCCTGTGGGTGTCCTGTGCTTGCGCCTGCTTGTACGTCGCTTCGTGAACTTGTTGACTTACGCTGGCAAGTCTATCACGGAACAGACTATTCACCTTATGTTGGTGTACATCATTTCGTTGTTGATACTGAAGCGGTTTCCTACGAAATGGAGAAGCATCTTGCCAGCAAAGACCGCTGGACTGACGAAAGAATAAAGGATTGCACCAAACGAGCAGAGCCCTATGAGATAGCTGCTGTTTATGAATTGCACCTGAAACCGTTAATTGATAAGATTCAGGACGGATCAATAAATCTACAAGGAGAAACAAACTATGAAGAAGCAAAAGACGATTGAACCCTTTGTCCGTGAAGTAAAGTTATCGGCGTTCTTCGATAAGATGCCAGCGGCATTCAGGCGGTCAATTAAGGAAATCATTTCCGATATTTCCGAAATTAAGATTGTGCGTGTTAATAGCCAGTTTGAACTGAAAGAACTGGACGACAAGAAACAGACCATGACCGCATACGCTTCAACAAGGCGATTAGACCATGACGGAGATATTATCATGCCTATGGGATGCAAGACCGACATTTACAAGATGAATCCAGTTGTATTGATGGCGCATGACTACCAATCTCTTCCAATAGCAAAGGTTCTCGACATTACACCAGACCCATACGGCGTTCTCGAAAAGATAGAGTTTGCACCAACCGAAAGAGGACAAGAGGCATGGCAACTGGTCAAGGGCGGCTTCCTGAATACTCTTTCTGCTGGCTTCATGGCAGATGATGTCTTTTATCGTGAAGACGACGAGTTCACTTCGTTGTGCGACAAGTTCCAACGTGAATGGCCGGAGTTCAAAGGATGCGATAGAGATAGAGTTCGTCGCATTGTAAAGTCGTGGACACTGTTTGAGACTTCGTTGTGCGCTGTCCCGGCAAATCCATACGCACTTGTTCAGGATGTGGCTAAAGGGAAGATAAAACTTTCGGACGAAATGACCAAGCGGCTGGAACTGGAAAAGTACATGAAGACAACAGAACACGAACCGCCGATTGTTCCTGAACCAGCTCCTGCAATTAAACCGGAACCCGCAAAACCAGCGACGGATATAAAAGAAATCGCCATAATTCGACCTGCAATCGAAAAAATAAACATCAGGCAAACCCTTACAGAATCGGCATTATCTGACATGATAGAGAAAATCGTTACGAAAGTTATTGCCAAACGTCGAGGAATAATCGGATAATATAGACACTTGGAAAAGGTTGATACCAGCAATCCTACCCGAAAGGGCGGCAAGCAAACGCAACCAAGAGCCACTTTTAATTTAACAAAGGAGAAACGTCATGCGTAGAATAAAACTTGCGAAAGACTGGAAAGCTCCCGATGGAAAAGAATACAAGGCCGGAACTGTCCTCGAAATGGACGAGAAATCGGCTGCCGCCTGCCTGCTTGATGAGGCTGGTTCAATAGATAACTCCGCAACCGTTGATATTAAGACCGCTTCTGTTGACATAGAGGCGAAGGTTGCGTCAGCAGTTACAAAGGCGATTGAAGCACAGATAAAAGACCTCCCTGCCAAGACCGCAAAGGAGATTCATCAGATTTCAGTAAAAGATATGTCTGACGAAGACCCGTCTTACGGCTATCTCCCGAATCCGGAAAAGGCAACGAAGTCAGAGAAGCTCTGGGCTTTAGGTAATTTCGCAAAGGAAGTCAAAGACGCTGGCGAGAATCTTGCCAAGCCATGCGAGAGACTGTTGAAGTGCATGACCAGAAGCCAAGAACGAATAACAAAGGCATTTGATGCTGGAATGATTCACAAAACAGCAGGTGATGGAATGACCGTTGGTGCGGACGACAGCCTCGGTGCGCTAATTCCTCCGACACTCAATACCATGCTTCTTGATGCCGCTATGGAGACTGCGGTAATCCGTCCTATGGCTACGGTAATCCCGATTTCCACATTGCAGATTCAGTTGGACAAGCTGAAAGACTATGACCGCTCCGGTGGTCTGATTTACGGCGGTCTGTATGCAGTATGGTCTGCTGAAAATGCTTCGCTGACAGCTTCACAACCGAAACATGAAGTAATCTCTCTTAATCTTCATGCCCTGCATATTCTCGCTTACGCTTCGCATCAGGCGTTAAGGTTTGCACCGTTCGACTTGGGCGGCTACCTTCTTCCGAAGATGGCTTCTGCGATAACGTGGAAAGAGGAAGACGGATTCATTAACGGTTCTGGTTCTGGTATGCCTCTTGGCGTACTGAATGCTCCGGCAAAAGTTGAACTGACAAAGCAGACCGGACAAAGCACAACGGCAAACAAACTGGTGACGGCAAATGTTGACCAGATGATTGCCCGTATCAAGATCGAGAAGATGGCATCGACATGCTTCATGTACAACCGCCCAGACCTGTACGAGTATCTGGTTGCATTGTCCCGTCCAGTTGGTACTGGCGGTCAGATGGCATTGCTCTATAGCCCGATAAGTGTTGCTGATAGCAGAACGGCGCAACTTTGTGGCCTGCCCTGCATAGACAGTGAACATGTCCCGGCTGCGGCTGCTGCTGGTGCGATGTTCATTACTGACTGGTCGCAGTACATAATTGCCGACGACCGCATGGGTGCTGAAATCGCACAGTCCATGCACCTGAAGTTCGATTACGGACAGAACGCATACAGGATAATCAAATACGTTGACGGACAGCCGAGCAATACGAGTGCGTTCACTCGGTTCAAAGGGACGAATACAACCAGTTCGATTATCGCAATGCCGTCATTGTCGTAAGGTGTGGTTAAACAAGAAACAAAGCAGGGGTGATAAACTTGCCCCTGCAAAAGATAAGGAGATAGAACATGAGCAGACGTTTAATAGGTGCTGGTGGAATGAATGTTCAACAGGCTGTTGCTCCAGCGGCGGCTATAAGTAATGCGGCTGTCGCAGGAGACGTTGTTTCGATAAGGGACTGGGATCATATTACCATCCTGATTAACTTCGGTTCGTTTACTGCTGACCTTAATGCAGACTTGACCATAACAGGGTCAAGTGCTGTTGACGGAACGAGCGATGATGAGACTCTTGCAACCATCAACTTCCGTAAAGACGACGGATCAGGAACATGGGGAGCGATCACACAAGTAACAGACAGCAAACTTGATATTGTTGCTAGCGGTGATATTCCTCTTACGGAGAATACGCAGGTTGCAATCGAGATTGACGCCGCAGAGATCAAGGCACTTTCAACAAGTGCTGACCTTGACTATGTGCATTTTGACATAGGGGCGGGTGGAGCGTATGCGTATTATGTTTCCGCAGTTTACATCCTGTCTCGTGGCCGCTACACACAGGATATTCCGCTTTCAGTTCGTGCGTAGTCCTTGTTGTTGTTAAGGTTGCTCCTGCCCAAGTTAGTTCGGGCAGGGGCAATCAAAGGAGAAATACTAATGAAGAAATTAACAAATGCTCTTGTGATAATGCTCGTGTGCGCTGTCATGCCCGTTTTTGCAGACAGCGACTTGCACTGGTCGAACCCTCAAACACAAAACGGGACGTTCATTCTCGGCGGTGTTACGCTGACAAACTCAACCGCAACGAACATGACGCTTGCCGGAACAACTACAATGGGAACGGCCACGCTTACCAACCCAACCTTGAGCGGGACTGTAACTGCGGCGGGAACAAACAACCTGAGTGGTGTTAATACCATCACCGGAACAACTGTCCTGAAAAACGGTACATTGCAGGGTACGTTGACCATGAGCGGTACAAACAATCTAACTGGTGTCAACACCATCTACGGTGAGACTGTTTATGGGACTACTTCTCTTAATGGGACAAACACCATAAAGGGAACCACCACCATCCAGAATCCAACGATCAACGGAACAGTGACGTTACCCGGAACAAACAACATGACTGGAATACTCCAGATGGCCGGAGTTGCCGCATGGAGCGGAACTATAACGAATAAGTTTGATGACGCTAATTATACTAATTTTTATTATGTATCATACGGCGTTATTACTAATGTTATCTATGATGGTGCTCCGTAACTGAGTCCAATCTTGTGGCTGGTGGGGCAGTCCTGCCAGCCACCACAGGAGGAAACATGAAAAGACTTCTGATTTATCTGGTTCTTGTGTTGGTTCTTTGTTGTGGTTCTACCTTTGCTCAAAAAGCTACTTTCACCTATCCCGATATGCCTACGGATATAAAATATTTCGATGTGGCATTCAGCAATTACTTCGATGGATACACCAATGTGTATTATTCCACTGGCAATACAAAGTGGATTTCGGGTTACATGGATAGGGTGATTGTGCATAGCATGATATCCAGCGGGGCGACTATAAGCGTGTATCTGAAAGACGATAAGGGTATTGACTTATTTGCTGGTCTTGGTGTTGGACTTGCGACATCTACGCCGACTCATTCTTTCTTTCCGGCAATCAGGATGAATGATGGATTGGGTATAACAAACCTTGCGCCATTCTGCTTCTCGTCAGTATTATCGTTGATTGCAACCAACTTCGCTGACCCAAATCCCACTACCAATTATTGCGGAAGTGTGAGGGTTTTTTATGTTCCGTCCAAATGAAGACAAGATATTGAGGCGGTCGACGTACATGAAACGCAAACAAGGGGATTCGAAACATGTCCAACGAATTAACCACGCAGTATCTTTATCGGAACGCCTACCAAAAGACAGCGCCAACAGGTGGGAACGATAATTCTCTGGCGCAATGGATTACGGCTGTATCGGAAGCAGTAGCACGGTATTGCGACAGGACATTTGGCGTTACGACGTATCGAAGATGGCTGGATGGTTCAGGAACGCCTCAAATCGTCCTTCCGGATTTCCCCATTGTTGCAGTGTACGGAATGGCCGTCACAACCGCATTTGCCCTTGATATAAAAAATACTACGGCAAAGTTCGCAACCGTTTCTACAGACGAGACTACTATGCAGTTGTTTTCTGTTTCAACTTTAGGTGTTGAGTCTACGACATCAATAACACTTTCATCTTATCCTACAATTACTTTACTTGCGGCGTATATCAATACCCTGACAGGCTGGACGGCAACCATAACCACAGGAATGGATAATGAACCGACAACACTGATAAAACCTTACCAAAACGATTTTGCTGTGTCGCCGTCCTATTTCCAGTGTGAGATTGCATCAGACTTTGAGCCAATGCGGATACGTTCTGAATCCAACAGAGTGATAGAGAGAATGTTCGGCAACCTCGGGACATTTACAGGCGATCAAGCTATCTGGTATCCGTACAGGATGTCAACTCTGGGATCAATCATACCGGAGGGGCGTTCAAACGTATTCTGTTGGTATAAGGCTGGCTATACGCTTCCGGTTGATAATCCGGGACATACTACGCTTTCTACCGCTGGTAATGTCCCGGCCAGCCTGACGCAGATAGTAAATAACATCGTCAAAGGGCTGGAGGATTCCGTCAACCAGACAATAGGCGGCGCCCAGAGCGAATCAATAGGCGACTACTCTTACAGCATGGGGGACGGAGGCAGAGCGATAATACAGAAGCTTATTCTGGAAAACTCAAGTTCATTATCATCGTTCAGGAGAATGACGCTATGGGTTTGAACGGATTATATTCTGATGTTGTCGAAATAAGGAAACCGACAATATCCCAAGATACGGATGGATCCCCGAAAGCGGAATGGGACACGATAAAGAAGAATGTATCGGGCAGGCTTCGCCGTATGTCTAATGACGAAAAAGTGTCGAGGGGTATAATGTCAAACGTGGATGCGTTCAAGTTCTACTGTAATTCAGGAGAACCGATAGAGTCAACTTGCGAGATATGGGATGGCGATGCCAGATACGAAGTGCTTGGAGTAGAACCAGCGAAGGCCGCAAAGAGTGTCCATCACCTTGAAGTATATTGCAGGCGCATAACGACATCAGATGAGGTAAGCCCATGAAGACAAGATTTGTCTCTCACAAGGATAAGGTTCTGGACAAAATATCAAAGCAGTTAAGTTCAAACCTTAATGCGGCGGCAGAATATTCAGTGAGACACATAAAAGAAAAGATTTCAACTGGGGGTTCTGTAACGGAAGCAAGATACAACATAAAGACCAATAAGGTTCGCAGGGTAAAGGTTGGAGTTATACATTCCAAGCCGTGGGAACCTCCGTATGTTCAGACCGGACATTTAAGGAACAGTATAGGGTACGAAGTCGCGGGTAAACAGCGGGGTTTCTATAAACGAAGAATAGGAACTGGAATCAAAGGCGGTAACGATACATCATACGCAATCTGTCTTGAGTTTGGAACAAGAAATATGCTTCCACGCCCGTATATGCGTCCATCAATGTATGAAACAAGGGATATGGTAAAGAAACTTGTAATGGCTGGTCTGGAATGAAACAACTGGCAATAGGCATTATCACAAGGTATAAGTCCGATGCAGGCGTTACGTTAAGGACGCTTCTCGATGACGAACCGCAGGTTGAAGGAAAGCAGAAACTTTGGTTCGGGGACGCTCCGCATGGGGTGTCCTTGCCTGTTGTTGTTTTCTCGATGCCGTCTGCAGGTTCGGAAGACGGAACAATGAGTTCATCAGGGGCTTCATATATCGAAAAACAGTTGGTTCAATTCTCTGCTTTTGTTGAGGAATATGCGGTTGCCACAAATATACTGGACGAAATCAAGAAATTGTTTGATAATTATGGTGTGATTTTATCCGCAGGCGGGAAAGTCCAGTTGGTAAAACGGATGAATCCCGGCTTTGTTGTCCGTGACCCGGATGGCGGGTATGATGTAAATGTTGATTACGAATATACATATTCAGAATCGTTATAGAAGAAAGGCAGGAGATTATGAGCAATGCGTTCAGCGGTGCAACAGGTTCGGTTACGTTTAACGGTACTGTTTCGGAAGTAAAGAACTGGAACATTACGCCAAAAGCAGACTTGAAGGATGCTTCTTCTTTCTCGTCAGCAGGATGGCGGGAAAAGAAAACTTGCATGAAAGAATGGTCTGGTTCGTTTGAGGTGCTGGTGTATCCCGGCGACTGCGTAGGTTCGCAGGCTATCGGGTCATTCTTTACCGGAACAGGACAACCCGGAGGAGGTACAGGTACACAAAAGACGTATTCCGGAACAGTGAATATCGCTCAATGCGCCATTGATACCAAGCATGACGACCTGATTACTTGGAAGATAGATTTCGAGTCGCATGGTGCATTGACCATAGCATAGAAAGCTGGTGAGCCATGACCGAAATGGAACTGCTTAACGAACCAGTTGAGTTCCTGATTGCAGGGAAGACTATCAAGTTCAGGCGCATATCTTCTGCCAAGAAACGTGCTATTGCTCAATCCCTGCACCTTAAACTCATGATGGCTCACATAAAAGAAAAGGCTTCTGCTCTATTTCCTGACGACGAAAAGGAACGTCAGAAGTATGTTTCGGAACGAATCAGGGAAATACCGGAAGGGCTAGCATTTGTTAAGTTAATAGAATCTCAACCAGTGATTGATGAACTTGTTGACAGGTACATGGCTGAATCTTCCGGACTGCCTTATGATGAAATAGTTGCGTTGGTTGATGAAGCAACAGCAGATGAGTTGAGTCCTGTTCTTGCGTTTCTTGCAAAGGGTAAAAAAAAATAGTCTTTGCGCCCGAAACATGGAGAGCAATCTGCCGAAATATGGGTGAGAAATACGGATGGAAACCGGACGAGATAGCCAATCTGACTGACGAACAGCTTTACGACCTTTGCGAAGGACTACACGAAGGGATAATGCAGGCAAAGGCACAGGAGCAGATAGAGAACCAGCTTGACGAGAAGTTAAAGGCATGGAGAAATGAACATGGTTCTGAACCCATGCCGATTGTTTTGTAGGTGAATCATGGCCGAGAAAGTTGGAGACTTGTTTTACGAGATAGGTGGTGATATGTCGCCGCTACAGACCGCCCTGCAAGCGTCTGATACGGCGGTACAGAAAGTTGGACGGGACTTGCCAGTACCACAGATGCAAAAGCTGAACGGAGAGGCTGGAAAAACCAATACAAGTATGTTCGCCCTATTGCGTATTACCCATGCGCTGTCCCCTGCTACAGATAAGTACTCATTCGGAATGATAAGGATGTTATCTTCGGTTGAATCGCTTGTCGGTAGTTCAAAGAAACTTGTTGCAGGACTCTCAATAGGTGCGGCGGCACTGGCTGGTTGGAACATAGGCCGCCTTATTGCTCAAATGACCGGACTTGATGCAAAGATGGAAGCCATTTATACCAAGTCAGCGAAGATAAAAGGTTCGTTTATGGAATGGGCGTTTGGCCTTCGTGGACAAAAGACCGCATCCGAATCAGAACTTGCGGTAGGAAAAGAAGCCAGCCGAAAACGTGGTCTCGATAGATTCTCCACCGATGTACAAGACAAGATTAAGCAGGGCATTAAGCCTTTTGACGATTGGCAGAAGAAATACGAAAAGATGAATCCAGAGGAAAAGGCTAACGAACTTGCCGACCAGTTCGCAAAAGGTAAGGGGTTAGAACGTGATATGTACTGGGAAGACCTTGCGAAAGAGGAAGAACGCTCTATGGGTCTTAAACAGATAGCTGGAAGCCTTACCGGAAAAGGTACAGACATTAACATGACCATGCAGAAGGCCGTCATAGATGCCAACCAGAAAGCCAAGCCGTCTGTTGCAGAGCAAAAGGCACAGGAAGCAAGGGATAAGCAGTTAAAGGAGCTTATCGAGATCAAGGAGCGGGTAGGCAAACAGGGTATAGTACTGCAATAAGGGCATAATAACAGCGTACAGCGCAACGTCGCAATGATTTAGGGGGTATAGGCAATGACTGTTGGTTACGTCAGACTACCAAGGGGTTATGATTATAGCGTCCTAGAAACCGAAGTCAAGGGGCAGGAAGTCTATATGCGCCACGATTCGGGTACGGGTGCTGTGCCAGCCGCTTCGCTTCCGATAGTAGGAACGACCGCCATGAAGGATGCAGAAGGAAATGCTATAGCCTCCTGTCTTTGTCGTTCGTCTTCTACGAAGTACATTGACGACGATGTTTCTTCCCCGCAGATAACATATTTCTTTTCAACCAAGAAAGGGTCGGATGCCGGGAGCGACTTGCCACCCAAAGGGACATGGAGAATGGATGCAGGCGTCGAGACTGTTGGCATAGGGATGGGAAAACTGAAAGAACCTACTCTAACATTCAAGCAAGATTCAAACTCTTTTGTGGGTGAATCAGTAACGATAACAATTCCAGTTTTTTCTTTCACGCTTCCAAATAAGATAACTTCTGATGTGTCAACTTATATGACTCAACTCATTGCGTGTCTAGGGAAGATTAACAGCGACGTAATGAACTCTCAAGCCCTCGCAAGTTTTCAGGTCGGAAGTATATTATTCAATTCAGTGTCCGGTGGAACATCATTTAATGCGCTCGGTGCTTTAATGTGGACTTTTGAGTGTCATTTCTCTGTAAGGGTGATACCTGATTATACTCCGTCAGGTTCAGAAGCAAAGAACGGGACATGGAACGCCATGTGGGATCCAAAGAATCTCCGGTGGGATGTTGTCACCAATTCTGGAGCAGATACATTCAGGATATACTCGACAGCAGACCTCCGATACTTTGAATCGGCAGGTGACTAATGAGAGAATTACAACTTCACTCTGAACAAAGAGGACAAACGTATCTCTCATACGAGAATTACAACAACATCATTAAAGTCTGTAAGCAGTTCCTTTCCCTGCAATTTAATAAGAGCCAGTTTGATGTGGTTAATGATGGCAAAACCACTCGCATAAGTCTTGTTAATCAAGAAAGTAATTCTTTGTCTTTTGATTGGACTTTGGGGTATAATACCGCAGACCCTAAAAAGCAGATCATCAGTCTCAAAACAGGGAACTTCGTTGTTCAGGGAGATGATAATTACGAACTTGCAGCGGCAGATTACGAGCTTCCAGCCGGAGTTGCAGACGACCTGTGCTTTCCAACTATTTCGTTTGTTATTGCAACAAAGACCGTTAGCTTGAAGTTCACTACGGCATACCCGACAATGACTGCAGACGAAGCACTTGTTCCTCTGATAAGGTTGAAATACTCTACGGCATGGTATCTTGATGGTGATGGTTCTGTGCTTCATCCGGGTGGGGACATTCATTTCACAAGGTCAATGTTATTTGGATAATGTATGCGTTTCAAAATACTAATATTTCTGTTGTCGTGCGGAATGGTACACGCCGCCGCAGAAATCAATCCAACAAACTGCTTTGCCGATTATCCTTGGAGCAGTCAAAGCAATAAGTTCTGGTACGTTGTTGAAACCAATTCGTTCATTCACAAACAACTCTGGTATTCCCTGCAAGACAGGGCAACTGTCTGCAACATCGGAACACAGCCTTGGACTACAAAGCAATACACGCTAGGCATGGGATGGCCTACCGTTGCCTTGCAGAGAACAACAAACTCTTATCTAAACACAAACCAAGTCCAGTTACTCTATGACGTAACCAGAACAAATACAATCACGGCATGGACGTATTGGAGTTGTCACCCTACGAACCAGAACGATGTCACCTCTCACGTTGCGATTGCAACGGCCTACAAAGATATGTATGTCGCAATGTACACAGCACTTGACGCAATCTGCACCAACTATGTCCCTGCAAGAATAGGTAAAAACATGACCAACTGGTTGGCAACTCAACACCCAAAGGACGTGCCGACATACTGCAACGCCGGAGCCGTCTTGTATGATGCAGGATACTCCAGCCTTGTTTCTGGTGTAGTGTGGTCAAATAACGTCATTCAGTCCTGTAGCGACTGGAACTTTGCGGAATACTCTCTACCGACTCCGGGTGCTACTCCACATACCACCGAGACGAATGTATTTCTCTTGTCGGCGGCAGACTGTTTTGCGGCCTGCATTGCACAACTCAAGTATTTTGTTGTTCCAGTTATTCCCGGAAGGCAATCAGATGATGACTTCGCATCACGGCAATACTATGACTGTATCGGTGCGTCAGGTTCTTATTGGGGATGGGATGCGCTGTCTAAGAAATCAGTCAAACTAGCTCCTGATGCTGATTACCTTGAATCTTATCCGGCTGAATCCAAGCCGTTGGCGTGGGCGTTCATGGCTCAGTCAATGGATTATACTTGGGCTGATGGATTAAGCAGAACGATTGATGGGTTTGACACAAATATATGGGGAGGAAATAACTCCATTTCGGTTTCAATAACGGGGACAAATCTCAATACTGATTGGCCAGTATCCGGATGGTACGGCAAGGCAACATGGGTGAATACGATAAGCGCATCAAATAGCTCCGGTGCAACTTCTGGTTTTAGATGGCGGTTGAGGATCGGTGAAACGTGGTATGACATGGATAACGTCAAGACGTTTAACACAAATATAACTGCGTCCATAGAGAAAGTTCCAAGTCCTTTTGTATTTTCTTATTCAGAAACTTGGTATTCAGATCAACAGGAACTATCAAGTTCCAACTACGTTGACGCTTATACCAATGTAGTTGACTCATATCTGACATATTATGGATTTGGAGGTACAACCAATGCTACAGGAGGAGATTTTAATTATTACGCATGGACAAATTGGGCTAGTGGAGAAACTTTCACAAATCTTGTAACCTATACATGGTTTAATATTACCAAGTATGAGTTTACTAACACGTTCTCGACAACTACTGACTACATCAACCAGTACTGGAAAACAAACGGCTGGTATAAGACGAATGTACTTAATGCTGGAACTACTACCAATACTCTGTTCACAGGTGTCTCAAGTAATGTGGTTGACGGACATTGGGAATATGGATGGGGTTCAAATATCGTTCTATCTTGTGATGGACAATGGGATTACGGGAGTATGGTTCTCACCAATGGAGTGTATGCCAGAGCGATCCTGTTTGATGTTAGGCCGAATATTCCCATATTTGTTGACATGGCCGCTCCCGACCCATCGGCAAGTGACAACTCCCAGATAAAGTATTACTTCTTGGGGCTGTCGCTCGAAAGGGCAAAATCAGAGTTTCATCTAAATACTACACAACCTATCTTGGACTTACCCGAATGGGCTGGATATAATTGGGAGCGGCCATATTACAACGCAGGCGTAGAGCCACTTACAGAACTTGACGCTATTAACACAAACTATCTTTCAGAGGCAGGTAATTGGACGAGGACACCAGACAGAGGTTTGCCATTTTACCCTCTTGGATGGATGGCTAGCGAGGATGATTGGATACCATTTGAAAACAAAAAAGATATAGACCCACGTTACTTTTGGGGTGTTGAAAAGGGGTGGTGTGTGATAGACTATGTATTCACCGAAAGGAAAACGTCTTTACCGAAATGAAAAAGTACGGCATAACAGGATTGATTATGTTTCTTGCGGTTGTAGTTAACGCAGATCCTCCTTGGTCAATTAAAGTTGATTTTGTCAGAACCCTGACAGTTACTCTACTGAATAAGACCAACATCAACTGTACTGGATCATACCCTGTATATTATTTCTTCGACTCTGATATGAACTGCACGACCTGTACTTGTTCTTGGGTCAATTCAACAACCTCTGTTTATTCGGTATCAATTCAGAGCAATCAGCTTACTACCACAGGAGAATACATATACGGGGCAGGGATAAGCAATTCTGTTGGTGTTACCATTGCGAATCGTGGTACACTATCCGTCAAGTCTGACCCGAACCATTAAAGGAGCGATAATGAATAAGAATATAATCACAGCGTTTTTATTTCTGGCAATTCCAGCTCTGGCAGACCCACCGTTGGACAAGATTGTTGATTTCGCAGGCAGTACCGCACCAGCAATAGAAACGTATCAAGCCAACACACGTACAATAAAATGGAACGTAAGAAATGCCAATAGTGCTGTCAATGGAACTGGTTACACTCCGTTTTGTTGGTGGGCAACAGATGCAGGAGCTACAAACATAGTGAGCGCAACTTGTACTTGGGTCACGCAGACTACCGGAGTGTTCAACGCTCTGTTCTCGTCAGATTCCTTGAACACGAATGGAGACTTCATCTACGGAGTAGGTCTCTCGTCAAATGGAGTAACAACCGCAAGGCAGGGAACATTATCAATCAGGCAAGACCCATACGCTTCTGGGGCTGGCGCAATAGACTACACTATCCCAATGAACTTGGCTCTTTACACCTTCAGCAACACTACAAACGGAAGTTTGTTGCCGGGAAGTAATGTGACATTCCGCGCTGTCGGGAGCCGTGGCCAGTTTGCGATTGACGGCGGCGAGGGAATCACTGATCACGCCTTGCTCTCCAATCTTGATTATTCATCTTCCGGCCATACCGGATTCATGCCGACCGGCGCGTTTGTTACCGCCAGCATCACAAATGGAATACAAGAGTCCGCTAATGCCTATTCAGACTCTGCTACCAACGGCGCAATGACCACAGTGCGAGGCACAGGCTATCTCACAGCATCGAGCAATCTGGACACGACCAAACTGACAGGCGATCTCACCAACACCATCGCAGGCATGACTGCCGCATCAGTAACCAATGGAGCGACGTTGGGATTGACGGCATTGCAGGTGGAGAGTGACACGATGCAGTCTGTTTATGACCGTGGCAAGGTAATGTCAGGTACGAATGGGTCAATAATCTTC
>Ga0172375_10007000_pt1 | contig 15599 bp, 11 predicted proteins | sample LakKiv1m_FD_114537 | JGI IMG/M metagenome (GOLD analysis project Ga0172375, IMG submission 114537) | Freshwater microbial communities from Kabuno Bay, South-Kivu, Congo - kab_092012_11.1m | ecosystem: Environmental > Aquatic > Freshwater > Lake | place: Democratic Republic of the Congo... | reverse complement strand
TAGCCATGTAGTCTATATATGGACTACAAAGTATTTAAAACCTTCGGTCGAAAATGATCTTGTTGATGGTGGTTTTTAGAAGAAGGATATTCTGTAGCCTTTCAAACCCATAATGTCAGGTTATAATTATCATTGAGGCATAAACTTATCCAGGTAATAACCCTTATTAGAATTTCATAGTGTGGTAGTCTCTAAAATGGTAAAATAGAAATATTTTGGGATTTGACCTTATACTATGGTTTATTTAGGATTTTTAAGTTTTCCTGTCAGGTTTTATTTAAGTTCCCTTATTGCGACTCCTTTTCTCTTTAAATATTCCTTTGCCTCACCTATCGTATATTCCCTGAAATGGAAGATACTCGCAGCAAGCGCAGCATCTGCTTTTCCTTTTGTGAAAGCATCATACATATGCCCGATATTTCCTGCGCCACCTGATGCTATTATCGGGATATCCAGCGTTTCAGATAAGGTTTTTGTGATAGGGAGATCATAGCCGTCTTTAGTTCCGTCTTTATCCATACTCGTGAGCAGGATCTCGCCGGAACCCAGTTTTTCAACTTTTTGCGCCCATTGCACAGTATCAAGACCGGTTGGCGTTCTTCCGCCATAGATCACGACCTCATACCACGCTTTTTTGCCGTTTTCAAGCTCAATTATTGTCTTGTCTTTGTTATCCAGGATATTGGTATTCCGCCTGCAATCAATAGCAGTAACAATACACTGGGAGCCAAAAATATCTGAAGATTCTTTTATGAATTCAGGATTCTTGACCGCCGCCGTATTTATCGATACCTTGTCAGCGCCCGCACGCAGGATATTGCGTATGGCATCTGTGCTGCTTATCCCGCCCCCTACCGTGAGAGGAATAAAAACCTCATCTGCTGTGCGTTCTATTACATCGATCATGGTTCCACGGCGCTCATGTGATGCTGTGATATCAAGAAAAACAAGCTCATCTGCTCCCTGTTCGTTGTATCTCTTGGCAAGCTGGACGGGGTCTCCTGCCTCTTTCAGGTTAACAAATTCAATGCCTTTTACAACACATCCGCCAGCTTTATCAAGAGTTACATCAAGGCATGGGATTATTCGTTTGGTGAGCATTGCCCTTTTCTAGTTCTTACGGAATCAAATAGTTTTGGTGTCTTGTTTTTTCACAGTAGTCTCGCCAAGCACTCTCTTCATCAGGGGCGCATCCCCGAAAACGTCTTCACGTTTGCCTTTATTATTAAAATATACCGCGACGAACACTATAGTAAGCCCAACGGTTTCATAACCCGGATTTCCTGTCATATTCATGCCAAACAAAGCCAGTGCGCCCATAAGCATCCCGCGAAGCGCTCCTTTCCTGTACGAATCAAACTTCGTTCGCCGATATATCCGGATATCCCGGAGGGTGAGGAACATTATAGAAATAAATCCAAATGCTGAAATATAAACGTAAATCGTATTTACCATATTATATCAAATCAATTCAAATCATATTCACTTTTTCTGGCTTTATCCTTTTCAAATATTCTTTTATCATGGCAGGGAAGGACTTTGCCTCAACGAAACGAAGGCCGAGCTGCTCTGCCCATTTCTGTATTCCCATATCGCTTGCCACTACTGCTGCGTCAAGCTCTTTAGCAAGCAGCAACACATCAATATCCGGCGCGCTATCAATGATACCGTAACGCAATGCATTCCTGTATTTATCACGGAATGAATTTATTACACCACCAATCACATTGCGCTCAATTTCCGGCTCGATCTCATGTTTCGTCTTTGCTTTTGTGGTCCGAAAAAGACATTCGGTTGCAGATTCCCAAATGGCATCCTCTGCTACGTTCATACCTTTATTAATACGCCCGCGCATGAAATCCACATAATCGTAAAAGATCTTTGAAGGGATCTTTACTTCATACCGGTCAGGTGTTTTTTTCACAAGCCAGGTATCCATTTTGGCCAATGTATCCCCGCCGCATCCATTATTCTTTGCAAATTCCCTCATTTCCGTATAAACCGAAGGATAGGGGATGTAGCAGCTTATGCCAAGATGCAGCCGCCCCTCTGCTATAATATCAAGGATACCTCCCATTGCAATGTCAAGCGTTCCTCCCTCAAGCTCGCGTGTTTGTGTATCGGTAAGGGCGCTTGTATCAAGAACGAATCTCTGGCGAAGCATAATATTATGATTTATATAATTAATCCGGATTTATTTCTCTTTTAACAATATATTCTCAACTGAGCATAAAAAGCTTTAGCTTGTTTAGTTTTTTTTGTTCAAAAACGGTCTGTCCCATCCTCTCTCCTTGTTATTATTTCATACTTGAGGATTACGTCCACACTTGTAAAAGGTAAATTTACAAGTTCTTTCGAAAGGACATTATCGTAAAGTAAAAGAAACCGATAAGGTGTCCTGGCATATTTCTTTTTCAATTGATCCAGGAATTCATATAATTCTTTTCCCTTGTGCATCGAAACTGATGAAAAATCAATAAATTGAGAAAAAGAATCTATTACAATGAGATCCGGCTTTACGATCTGGATATATTTTTCAATCAATTCCATCATTTCATTCAAGCTCGATGGAGTTGGCTCAAACTGGCAATCCTGACTCCCCTTTTTTTCAAATATCATACTTGAGACACAATCGATTATAAAGATCTTCGATTTTAAATCTTTCAGGTGGGGTTTCATTGAATCATTTGATTTTGTCAATGAAATATACATTATTTTCCCAGGATATGGCATCTTGTTAAGAAAACCAACAATGTCGGCAAAATCCAGAGAATCATGGATCAGCAGAAATGTATTCCAGAAATCCAGCAGTATTCGTTTTATCTCATTATTTACGGATTTCCAGTAATTAACAGCAACAATTTCAAAACCTTCTTTCATGATTTTACCTGAGTGTATTTCTTACCCGATTCACAAGTTCTGTCACATCGAATGGTTTTGTAACATATTCCCTGATATTGAACTCATTTTTCAAGATCATCTTTTCCTCATCTGAAAACCTGACAACTGAAACAAGCATTATTTTAAGATCATCCAATCTTTTTTCTTTTAACCTTATCAGGATCTCCTTCGTTTTCAGGCCAGGCATCATTACATCAAGTAATACGAGATCAGGTTTTACAGCATCTACTTTTCCAAGGAACTCTTCACCATTGTATGCGACCTCTGTTTCATAATTTTCCATCTCCATAATTGTCTTTAAAGTCTCCGCAATATCCCTGTTGTCATCCACGATCATTATTTTAGTCATATCTTTAAACCTCACTATTTATTATCTTCTAACCTAATTGACTCAACCTTCTCTTCTTTGACTTCATGAATATATGGGATTGAAAATATAAATGTAGATCCTTTTCCAAACTCACTTTCCACCCAGATCTTTCCGCCATGGTTTATGATTATGCGATTGCATATCACCAGCCCAAGGCCTGATCCTTCATATTTCCTTCCATAACTTGAATCCAACTGCTGGAATGGCTTAAATAGCTTATCGATATCCTCTTTCTTGATCCCAATCCCATTATCCTTGACTTTTACCGTAACATTTTTGGCATCGCATGATAATTCAACCTCTATTTCTCCTCCTGCATCTGAAAATTTTATTGCGTTATGTATCAGATTCAGGATGGCCTGGGTAATCCTATCCTTATCGATCGTTATCCGGGGAATTTTTTCTTCTTTCAATGTAATTTTCATGTTATTATTCATTGCGTGGATCTTCATGGTTTCAACTGCATTTTCAACTATTTCGTTAATACTTGCGGGAACCATATTAAATTTCATAACGCCAGATTCCAGTTTGGAAATGTCAAGAACGTTGCCGATCAGCCTGTCAAGCCGTCCTATATTCTTCAGGATCATCTCAAGGCTTTTCTTTTGTTTTTCCGTAATCTCTCCAAAATATCCTGCAAGAATCATCTGGAGCTGGGCATTCATCGGGGTAAGAGGGGTGCGCAGCTCATGGGAAATTACACTTAAGAATTGCGTTTTAAGTTCATCTGCTCTCTTAAGCTCAATGTTTACCTGCTTAAGATGTTCTTCCGCAAGCTTGCGTTCCGTAGTATCCCTCGTTGAGTGAACGACCTTTATTATTCGCCCCATTTCATTTCTTACGGGCGAAGTGGAGACCTCAAGATAAATCTTCTTGCCATTTGGCCCATAATGTAAATGCTCAACAACTGCATGTTTTCCTGTTCGCATTGTTTCAAATAGGGCACAAACACCATCCGGAGGTTTGCATGGCTGCGTATAATTATGCGTTATTTTGTAACAATGTTCCCCGATGATCTTTTTTTCCTCCAACCCGGCCTCTTTTTGAAATGCGCTGTTAAATCCGAGTATCTTATGATCCTGGACATCAATTATACATATAGCATCATTAATACTGTTCAGGACGGTACTCATGAAATCATTTGAACGCTTGAGTTCAATTTCAGTTTTTTTACGCTGGATAATCCCTGCAACCACATCAGCATATGTTTTCAGGAAGTCCTCCTCCTTCAGATTTCTCGGCCTGCCTTCTTTCAGGAACAGGTTGAGTACCCCGATCACTTTACCTGAAAAAACAAGCGGAAGACAGTAATGGCCATGCGGGGAGATATCTTTGTATCTGACTTCATGTTTCTCATCAACATGATCCGTGTATTGTATTTCACCGGTCGATGCACATCTGCCGCAAATACATTTGCCAAATGGAATACGGCCGCATATCGTCTGTAATGATGTGTCCAGTCTTCTCTGGGATACTAATGCCAGTACGCCAGGTTCATCTTCGACTATCCAGATACCCCCCTGCAAGGTATATTCGATCCAGGGTAAAGTAATTAAATGGTCGAGGATTTGTTCTAATATTTCTTTCAGTGAAAGGTCATTTAATGATATCTGCAATAGCTTATTAATGAACACCTGGGTCTGATCCCTTTCCTGCTGCTCCTTTTTAATCAGTATGTGCTCACTTATATCGCGAAAAACAAGAACGGATCCGATGACATTTCTATGATCATCTATTATCATGTCACATCTGTCCTCAACCGGGACCTTTATTCCGTATTTATTTATTAAAGTGGTTTGATCTAAAAAAGTTTGATCCTTGGTGAATTGATTTTCCATCCCAAATGTAATCCTGGTATCCACTGCTTTTATTAGTGGATCTTCGATCCTGTCACCCGTCGCTTCATTATGGATCCTGTATATTTCACTGATTGGTTTTCCTGCTGCATCTTTCAAGTCCCAGCCTGTCAAACGCTGCGAAACCTGGTTCATGAATAATATATTGTTATTTTGATCCATAACGACGACAGCATCACCAATGCTTTTTAGCGTTGTGTGAAACAGTTCTTTGCTCTCCCTTAATTCCTTATCGATTTTGGATTTATAAAGAGCGATCTCAATGGTTATGTGAAGATCCCTATCCTGAAATGGTTTTACAAGATATCCAAATGGACTTGTTTCTTTTGCTCTTTCCAGTATTTTTTCATCCGCAAGAGCAGTGAGAAAAATAACCGGAATATTTAAATTGGAGTGTATTTGTTCGGTTGCCTCAATACCATCCATTTTGCCCTTTAATATGATATCCATCAAGATCAGATCAGGTTTCTGTTCAGATGCTTCTATAATAGCCTTCTCTCCTGAATCCACGATCGATATGACATTATATCCCATTCTTAACAGGCGTCTTCGTATATCTTCGGCAGTAATTCTCTCATCTTCGACCACTAATATCCGTTCGTTCGGCATCAATGACCTCCTTTAAATGTGATACTGAATTTTGTTCCTCTGCTTCGGTCTAAGCTTATCTCCCCTTCAAGCTGGTCTTCTACCAGCATTTTAACCAGGAATAATCCCATGGAACCAATTTTTTGCAAATCAAGGTTATCAGGGAGTCCAATGCCGTTATCACTAACTATTAATTCAAACGTGTTTTCATCTGTTTGCCTAAAAGCGATATTGATCTCCCCCTCTGCAGCATCTGGAAATGCATGTTTTAAAGAATTACTGACGAGTTCATTTATTATTAATCCGCAAGACATTGCAGAATCAATTCCAAGCGAGACTTTTTCGATCTGTTTATTAAATTTAATCTTGTTTTCACTGGTCGCATAGGATTGGAATAAATTATTAACGAGATCCCTGATATAATCATTCAGTTCAATTTTTGTAATGTCTCTGGACTGGTACAGATTTTCATGGATAAGCGCCATTGATAAAATACGGGCCTGGCTTTCTTTTAACATATCACGATATTTTTCTTCTTCGACGTATCCAGATTGAAGATTCAAAAGGCTTGAAATTATCTGCATGTTATTCTTAACCCTGTGATGGATCTCCCGCAGAAGAATTTCTTTTTCCCGGAGGGATTTTTTGATCTCTTCCTGAGCTTTTTTACGATTCGAAATGTCCTGGAAAACTCCGTACATGGCCAGTTTGCCTTCGTAGATAAAAGGAATGGATATTAGTTCCACATCTATAACAGTGCCGTCAAGCTTTACGACCTTTTCTTCGATCAGATGTGCTACTTCTCCTTTTTCTTGTTTAGCTATCCGTTCCCGGACGAGATCATGATATTCCGGAGGCACGATTTCAAGTACCGTTTTTCCAATTATGTCTTCAGGTTTTGAAGCTCCCAGCATTTTCAAGGCTGCCGGATTTGCGTAAACGAATTTACGATCCGAATGGATAGCTATTCCAAAAGTGGCAAAATCCACAAGGCGCCGGTAGCGGTCTTCGCTTTCACGCAGTTTCTCCTCAGCACGCTTTCGCTCGGTGATATCACGGAAGATGACATTTAGAACTGTCCCGCCTGACAGCTTAATTGTCTGGACTGTCACCAGCACATCCCTTATCTCACCGATCTTTGTACGATGTTTTGTTTCAAAGTCATCTCTCCCTTCCCGCAATATCTTCTCGATACGTGCTTTCGTTCTTTCAGGCGTTTCTTTAGTTTCATAATCTGAGATATGCATCAGGGAAAACTCCTCACGCGTATATCCAAGCTGTTTGCAGGCTGCATCATTGAACATAAGGGGCAGCATGGTTTTCGGATCAATAATTATAACGCCATCAGGCGACCGCTCAAAGAGTGTGCGATACCGCAATTCAACTTCTTTCAGTTTATCATCCATCATTTTGCGCTGCGTGATATCACGGATTATTCCTGAATAGAATCTTTCTTTTCCGACCTCCCATGTGGCGAGGGTAAGTTCTATTGGGAATTCAATGCCATCTTTCTTAAGTCCCTGTAATTCCAGGATTTTTCTCATTATATTTGTCTTTCCGGTTGCTATATCCAGATTATTTGTACAGGAGGATCTGAATTTTTCTGGTAACAGCATAGTGAACGGCTTGCCAAACGCTTCTTGTTCAGAATAACCAAACATATTTTTTGCGCCGGTATTCCAGAGAATGATGTTACCTTTTCCATCAACTATGATAATAGCGTCAAAGGCTGATCGCATCATAGAACGGAAGCGCTCTTCACTCAGCCGCAGCTCCTCGCTGAACATCCTTGTCTTTGTTATGTCAGTATGGGCCGCTATCCAGACTTTTCCATACTCCGGATGTTCAAATGTCGAAACGTTCGCATAACACCAGAATGTTGTGCCATCTTTCTTTTTATTATGTACCTCTGCACTCCATATGCCAGTTTCTTTCAGTATCCTGATTAAATATTCTGCCACGTCCTGCGGATTTTTCTCAGCGGGAGCGTAGATGACCGATATGTGCTTTCCGATCAATTCATCTTTTTCATAACCATACATAATCTCAAATTTCGGATTTGCATAGACGATCATGCCATCACTGGCCCGGATAAGAAAAACACCTTCTTCCATTGTCTCGATGATCTGGCCCTGAAGTGACAATCTATCTTCCGCCAGTTTGTGCTCCTTGATTTCCAGTATCATGGGGCGGTGAATATATAAATACATTAAAGGAAAAACAATAATAATGAGGAGCAAGCTGTCCAATAAACCCATCAAAAATACGGATGATCTGGGCATTATTAAAAAGATAAACACCATCATCATGAATTCCACAACGAATATTAAAACGATGAAAAAAATAAATATCCGGATAAATGAGGACTTCTTTATATCTTTTTCATGACTGAGTTTATCCATATAAATCTTTTTAAAGCGAAACTATCAGATTTTGTTCGTTATCTTCTTGTTTTCTATCGGCAGCCCGAATGTTGTGCCTTCATCGGAAAGGCTTTCTACCCCTATCTCGTTCCCGTACGATCCCACAAGCTGCTTTGAAATCGCAAGTATAAGCCCTGTTACTCCATAGTTTTTCGGGATATTTTTATCAGGCCATTCATATCTATAAGAAACTTTTCCAATATATTCAGGTTTGATCCCTGTTTCGGTATTACTGGCTGATATTTTTACATTTTCATCCAATCTTTTTGTAGGTACTGTAATAGTTCCTCCCCCTAACACTGCTGAATTTTATCGCTTTGGAGAACAGGTTGAAAAAGATCTGACGTTTTAGCTCTGCCGTTTCTCTTTCTTCCTGTTCTATGACTTCCACTCCGTTGACCGCCTCCTCCAATTTGCGGATATGCAGCACCTCAGAGAGTAGCATCATGTCGTTTATATAATCATTAACCACAAGAAATTTCATGACTCCTTATTATACTATATAAGAACTCATTATTATATACATTGTGATGTATTATTCTTCATCTTTTAAAAAATTGCGACCATTACCAGATCATTCAGAAACAAATGGAATAGTGAAATAAATTGCGGTTCCTTTTCTAAACTCACTTTCTGCCCAGATCTTCCCACCGTGGTTCAAAATGATCTTTTTGCATATAGCGAGCCCAAGTCCTGTCCCTTCATATTTTCGCCCAGGGCTCGTATCCAGTTGCTGGAATGGCTTAAATAACTTATCTATATCCTCTTTTTTAATTCCTATCCCGCTATCTTTTACTTTAACGGTCACATTTTTGTTATCGCATGTTAATCCAACTTCTATATCCCCTCCCGCATCTGTAAATTTGATCGCATTATTTAACAGGTCCATCATTACCTGGGTGATCCTGTCCTTATCGAGCTTAATCTCAGGAACTTTCTCCTCTATTAAAGCAAGTTTCAGGTTTTTATTCGATGCTTCGACTTTCATGATATCGACCGCATTTTCAACTATCTCGTTTATATTGGCAGGAACAATATTGAATTTCATAACTCCTGCTTCCAGCTTGGAAATGTCAAGGACATCTCCAATTAAGCCATCAAGGCGTGCTGTGTTCCTCTGGATCATTTTAAGGCTGTTTATTTGTTTTTCCGTAAGTTCCCCAAAGTATCCCGCAAGCATCATTTGGAGCTGGGCGTTCATTGGAGTAATGGGAGTCCGAAGTTCATGGGAAATGATACTTAAAAATTGTGTTTTAAGTTCATCCGCTCTCATAAGCTCGATATTTGCCTCTTTCAGGCGCTTTTCCGCAAGCCTGCGTTCTGTGATATCCCGGATAATATCGAAGAGACCTATTATTTTCTTATCTTCATTCAGTATAGGAGATATCGTCAGGCTTACGTCAATCTTTGTCCCGTCTTTGCGCAGGCGAACTGTTTCCATACTGTTGGAGATCATGCCATTCAGGGCATTTCCATCTCTTTTGTCACTATCTTCAGTTACATTATTGTCGGGAACTAATAATGATGAGAATATCTTTCCTGATACCTCGTATGCAGTCCACCCGAATAATTTCTCAGCGGCTTTATTCCATCCGGTGATCCTGTTTTCAAGGTCTGTTGTTATTATAGCGTCATTTGCGTTATCGATCAGATTACTATATTTTTCCTCAGAGGCCCGATGAAGCCTTTCCTCAGCCATAGCCAGATTTTCATATGGCATTATCACTGAAGACTTATACAGACCAAAATATATAAAATAGTAACCTGTGATCATTAGAAAAGTCCCGGAATATTCAAAAGAGGTATAGAAGAGATTGCTAAAAATTATCATAATAATACCATATATTAGAAAAACCAGATCCTTTTCTCCTGTTTCTTTTGACCTCCTGGCATAAAGGTAGCTTGCATATAAAATTATGACTGTGATAATAAAGAAATAAGAACCGGATGTTCTGGCAAAACCGCTAAAATCATAAGATGAGAACAGGTCATTGTAAAGGATCACGAAGGACACGGAAATTACGGATAAAGCAAGTGAAAAGGACATCAACACAAACTTATTTATTAATTTTGGAGAGGTGTCTTTATGGATGTACACACTCGCAAGAAATAGCAGGGCCAAAAAAGTCCTTGATTCTATTAAGAAAAAGTCTGCTTTATTTGGAGAATTGGGTGTAAAGAATCCGGGCATTGATGGATAAGAAAATATATGGAATAAATTTAAAAATCCGATAATGAGGAATGTAAAGCCAAGGAAAAGGGAATGATTGTCTAAATTCCTGTCAGATGCTATCCATGTTATAGAGAAGATAGAAAGGGAAACGAATACTGTTAAAAGCTGTGCAGTGATCATTAAATAATTACCCGGCGGCTCATTAAAATTATTTGATCGGTCTATTATTTTTTCAATAAGATAACCTGCAACGAACACTAATACTATGATAGTCAGCAATTTCATGTGGTTTATTTTTATATCTTCTACCGCATCTGCTTTTGTCATTTATTCTTTCCTTTTTGCCAGGAAGGACCCCGGAAATATTGATCGTTATATTGGCTAATATTTAAATATATTAATATTAGATTATCTGAAAAGTACTTAACTTTTACCGATACAAAATATGTTGCAATACCTTTATATCAAGCCCAATTAATATAAACCCTCCATGAGGGAATCCAAATTATCGAGAAAAACGAATGAGACCGACATCGAACTAAAGATCAATCTTGACGGTTCAGGAAATTCAGATATCAATACTGGTATAGCGTTTTTTGACCATATGCTAAACTCTTTTGCAAAACATGGCTCTTTTGACCTCACGATAAAAGCCCACGGAGACCTCACGGTGGATGACCACCACACGGTTGAAGATGTAGGCATTACACTTGGAAGCGCCATAGTCAAGGCTCTTGGGGATAAAAAAGGCATTGAGCGTTTTGCAGACGCCCGCGTTCCCATGGACGAGGCGCTTGCGTCAGCAGCAGTCGATATCAGCGGGCGCAGTTTCCTTGTGTTCAATGCAAAATTCCAGAATCCGAATATTGGCGGGCTTACTTCCCAGAACGTGCAGCATTTTTTTGAGTCCATGACTGCGAATGCAGGAATAAATGCACATATTGATGTTACGGGTGAGAATGACCACCACAAGGCAGAGGCACTGTTCAAGGCTTTCGGGATAGCATTAAAGAGAGCTGTGAGGGTTACGGGTTCAGGGATTCCGAGTACGAAAGGCGTGTTATAGAGTCGGGTTCTTCATAGGAAATTGTAAATAACGGCAATTTTCCTTTTAAACCATGGCTAAAATATCTTCCACGTCCATTATTTTAATACTATCCATTTTTATTTCATTTTTATTTCATTTTTATTTTTTGTTAGGAATATTTTTTCTGCCTTGATAAAAGTAGATTTATCCACGAAATTTTTTAGATCGTTGCCATCATATTTTCCGCATTTTACTTTCCCAATGAGTACCGCCTTATTTCTTACGGTTATATGAAGTCCATTTCTTTTAAAGGCGTTACCGTAACTTCCCCATTTTCATCGGAAAAAGTTTCAATCCTTGTTTTAGTGGATGTGCCTCTTGAATCATTACCAGGCAGGATTTCAGTATTATGATCTTGGTGTTTCAATCCTTGTTTTAGTGGATGTGCCTCTTGAATTGGTGCGCGGCTTAATCAAATATGTGCGCAGCTTGAGTTTCAATCCTTGTTTTAGTGGATGTGCCTCTTGAATTGGTGCGCGGCTTAATCAAATATGTGCGCAGCTTGAGTTTCAATCCTTGTTTTAGTGGATGTGCCTCTTGAATAAGGGGCAAACACAAAACTATTTCATGGAAGGCATATATAGTTTCAATCCTTGTTTTAGTGGATGTGCCTCTTGAATACTTCTAAGTCAAAAGCCAAACCCCAGAGACGCACGTTTCAATCCTTGTTTTAGTGGATGTGCCTCTTGAATTTTACTATTGCTTTACTTATAGGCTACAAACTGCTAGTTTCAATCCTTGTTTTAGTGGATGTGCCTCTTGAATTTTATTATAGGTGAAATAGTGGGAGAATATGAAGAATGTTTCAATCCTTGTTTTAGTGGATGTGCCTCTTGAATTTATAAGATATAGATTTTCTATGAAGGAAAAGTATTGTTTCAATCCTTGTTTTAGTGGATGTGCCTCTTGAATCCGTTAAATTTATTCCTACATTTTGAGCATTTGAAGTTTCAATCCTTGTTTTAGTGGATGTGCCTCTTGAATTCGGCGTCGGCGTCGGCGGATTTGTCGTTTGACCGTAGTTTCAATCCTTGTTTTAGTGGATGTGCCTCTTGAATCCAGTTTCTTCCCTTGTTCGTCTTAGAATATCTGGTTTCAATCCTTGTTTTAGTGGATGTGCCTCTTGAATGCCAATGACCACGAAGTACACAAGTGGGGGCTGCAGTTTCAATCCTTGTTTTAGTGGATGTGCCTCTTGAATGTCTAATTCGGTTTTTCGGAAGAACTTTGTGTCAGTTTCAATCCTTGTTTTAGTGGATGTGCCTCTTGAATCCCTTCTCTCGAGCTCTTCAGAAACTCCCAAATCATTGTTTCAATCCTTGTTTTAGTGGATGTGCCTCTTGAATTGGCAAGGTTCAACTTACTGCGCTTCAGGCAAAAGGTTTCAATCCTTGTTTTAGTGGATGTGCCTCTTGAATAAGTCCTTTTAATTCTGCTCCTGCACCAGAAAAAAGTTTCAATCCTTGTTTTAGTGGATGTGCCTCTTGAATCCGTTCAAAAGAATATGGTTCGAATATTCCGTATAGTTTCAATCCTTGTTTTAGTGGATGTGCCTCTTGAATCTGTTATATTTACAACATATTTATTGTTCATGTTTTTGTTTCAATCCTTGTTTTAGTGGATGTGCCTCTTGAATAAGATAGATATCATTTCCATCATGCCCTGAAGTAGCAAGTTTCAATCCTTGTTTTAGTGGATGTGCCTCTTGAATCCTGGAAAACGATATGCAGCGAGGCTGAAGTCTGTAGTTTCAATCCTTGTTTTAGTGGATGTGCCTCTTGAATCTGACGGTTTGTTATTCCATGTAAGATTTGAAAAATGTTTCAATCCTTGTTTTAGTGGATGTGCCTCTTGAATTACAATTTTTTGATACTATGGAAAAAATGTTAGGTTGTTTCAATCCTTGTTTTAGTGGATGTGCCTCTTGAATTTTATGAACAAAGAAACTACAATAATTATGACTTTTGTTTCAATCCTTGTTTTAGTGGATGTGCCTCTTGAATAGTATAAGGTAAAAATATGAGCATCGAAATTACAGAGTTTCAATCCTTGTTTTAGTGGATGTGCCTCTTGAATCTTCAAACTTTGATATCTTGAAATATATTCATCAATGTTTCAATCCTTGTTTTAGTGGATGTGCCTCTTGAATTTTTTGACAGTAATTTAATTGATGAATATATTTCAAGTTTCAATCCTTGTTTTAGTGGATGTGCCTCTTGAATCATATATCAAGAATTACCTTTGTCCCATCAAAATAAGTTTCAATCCTTGTTTTAGTGGATGTGCCTCTTGAATTCTATTTTTATCATTTTATATCACTCAATCCTTCATGTTTCAATCCTTGTTTTAGTGGATGTGCCTCTTGAATATTATGATGAATTTTGTACTAATCCAAAATTTGGAAGTTTCAATCCTTGTTTTAGTGGATGTGCCTCTTGAATACGAGATACACATTACAAAATCCTTTGGCAATAGGAGTTTCAATCCTTGTTTTAGTGGATGTGCCTCTTGAATGGACTACGAGCCGATTATAACACCTGAAATAATCGAGTTTCAATCCTTGTTTTAGTGGATGTGCCTCTTGAATATTTAATCTCAAAAGGTAAGAGAAAGTATGTAGAATCAAGTTTCAATCCTTGTTTTAGTGGATGTGCCTCTTGAATTCTTATATTTATGGTAACTTATGATGTCGTGGGAGAGTTTCAATCCTTGTTTTAGTGGATGTGCCTCTTGAATTCCAGGAATTGGTAGTTTTAATGTTTCTGTAGAAGGTTTCAATCCTTGTTTTAGTGGATGTGCCTCTTGAATATGTTTATTTATTTGAATATATGTCAATATCGTGGAGTTTCAATCCTTGTTTTAGTGGATGTGCCTCTTGAATAATTACAGATTCAAACCGAAAATAAAATTTTGGATTTGTTTCAATCCTTGTTTTAGTGGATGTGCCTCTTGAATTGCTTTATAAAAAGCGCAATATGTTTTACCTGGTAAGTTTCAATCCTTGTTTTAGTGGATGTGCCTCTTGAATATTATAAGTTCTTTTGTTTCGATTGCTGATTCTTTGTTTCAATCCTTGTTTTAGTGGATGTGCCTCTTGAATAAAACTATTTGAGGATGCCCTGATTAAAACCGAGTTGTTTCAATCCTTGTTTTAGTGGATGTGCCTCTTGAATTGATACCGTATATATACTATATGATAATTGATTTTGGGTTTCAATCCTTGTTTTAGTGGATGTGCCTCTTGAATTTGTAAAGATAAAAATAAATGTCCTAAATCACAAAGTTTCAATCCTTGTTTTAGTGGATGTGCCTCTTGAATTTTGTAGAATTTCTCCTGAAATTTTATCTATTTTAGTTTCAATCCTTGTTTTAGTGGATGTGCCTCTTGAATGGAGATTTCAATGTCATGACGAATCAGGAGAATTAAGTTTCAATCCTTGTTTTAGTGGATGTGCCTTTTGAATTTAAAGGTATAAAACTATGACAAAAAAAGGAATAGAGTTTCAATCCTTGTTTTAGTGGATGTGCCTCTTGAATGCGATTGAACGGATTTTAGGTAAAATCAGAGGTTCAGTTTCAATCCTTGTTTTAGTGGATGTGCCTCTTGAATAGTTTCGGATGATATGAATAATGCTTTCTCAGAGTAGTTTCAATCCTTGTTTTAGTGGATGTGCCTCTTGAATAATAATTTAAATCAAGCCCTGAACCAGATGTATTTAGTTTCAATCCTTGTTTTAGTGGATGTGCCTCTTGAATATTGAAATGTTAGATTTATCATAATTATCTTCAATGTTTCAATCCTTGTTTTAGTGGATGTGCCTCTTGAATGATATGATTATCGGGTGTGTATCGATGACAAAATTATGTTTCAATCCTTGTTTTAGTGGATGTGCCTCTTGAATTATGTCATTTAATACTATTTATATATTTATAGCATAGTTTCAATCCTTGTTTTAGTGGATGTGCCTCTTGAATTAGTCTATCGCAGGATTCATTATCCGTGCAATTGAGTTTCAATCCTTGTTTTAGTGGATGTGCCTCTTGAATTTTATTGACCCGCTGGATGGTGATTTTTCGTTTGGATGTTTCAATCCTTGTTTTAGTGGATGTGCCTCTTGAATATTGTTAACTTTATTATATTAATTATACCTGTAATTACACTTTGTTTCAATCCTTGTTTTAGTGGATGTGCCTCTTGAAT
>Ga0172375_10006999_pt1 | contig 15599 bp, 12 predicted proteins | sample LakKiv1m_FD_114537 | JGI IMG/M metagenome (GOLD analysis project Ga0172375, IMG submission 114537) | Freshwater microbial communities from Kabuno Bay, South-Kivu, Congo - kab_092012_11.1m | ecosystem: Environmental > Aquatic > Freshwater > Lake | place: Democratic Republic of the Congo... | reverse complement strand
TCACACGGTCAGGCCGGCCACGGCAGCCCCGATCAGCGGCGCCTCGGCCACCTGCAGGACCTCGAAGTGGATGCCACGACGACCCAGAAGGCGCCGCAGGTTCTCCTCCACCAGGCTGCGCAGGCCGGGCGTCTTGTAGTAGGTCGAGCCGTCGACCGTGATGCACACGGGATGCAGAGGGTTGTGGCCAGAGCCGGCCTTGATGACCGGGGTACTGATGTTGATGGCGATCATCAGCGCGGCACGCCGCACCACCTCGGCGCTCAACCGCATCGCCGTCTCGAGGTCCCCCTCGGACCAGGCGTCTGTACAGAAGCGGGCCGCCTGGAACGGGTTCGCCAACAGGCCACTCACCTCCTCGCTGGGCAGGTCCGACCAGGAGTCCAGAGCGGCTGCCGCCGACGGCGACAGGAGACCCTCGTCAGCCGCGGTGCGCAGCACGTGCAGCGTCAGCCCGCCGAGGTAACCGCCGGAGATCATCTTCTCCAGCACCTGGCGTCCCGGGTTGGCCAGGGTCCGGTCAAAACGCAGGTCGATATCGCTGCGCGGGCACTTGTCGAAGGCCCCGGACTCGAGGTTGATCGCCATGGCGCCGCGCGGGAGCCCGGGCACCTTGGTGATGCGGGCATTGTTCTCGACGTAGGCCGTGTTCGAGCCTGTGCCCACGATGACACCCGTGTAGTTCGAGTACCGCCGGGCGCCGCCGAAGCTCTTGCCGGCCAGCAGGGTCGCGATGGTGTCGTTGAGGATGACGATGCGCTTACCGCCACAGCCGCAGGCCGCCAGTGCCCGGTTGAGCTCGGCGCCGACATAGGTGCCCTCGACCCCAGGCGCGCGGATCTCCTTGGTCCAGTAGAGCAGCTTGCCATCGCACTCCGGCGTGATCTCGGTGGGGTACGAAAAGCAGAAGCCGATCCGCGGCGAGGTCCCCGCCAGCGGCTTCAGCACATCGGCCAGGAAACGGAAGAAACCGTCCTTCGACACCTGGGTGCCGATGCCAGGCATCGTGAGCTTGCGCAGATCCCGGATATGTGGCACGCCGCGCTGGGTGAAGCGGATCGTCGCCACCCGCAGGTTGGTGCCGCCAGCGTCCATCACCGTGACGGGCGCGTTGGCCGGGACGGGCCGATCCATGGTGACGTAGGTCGGGATCATCGCCAAGGAACCGGGGCGCCCCGCGAGCCCGGCGTCCATGTCACCCAGGAATCCGGCCTGGACGGCGGCGACGTCGATGTCGGTAGCCAACAGGCCATGGCGCCGGAGAAAGGCCTTGGTCGTCTGTGCAGTGCTCATGCGTGTCCTTTCGCCCTGGCGAGGAGACGTGCCCCCACACGGGTATGGAAGGCGCAATATAGTCGCGTCCGTCCCGCCTGCGACCTGGCCAGCCCATCTCGAGAGGCGAACGCTCTAGGGCAGGGATCTGCCGCGGCGTGGGGTGACCCCCGGAGGCCGCCGACGTTCAGGGCGCCAGGCTACAGGTCGTAGAGGCCAGGATCGTGCGACGGAGCGCCGCCGAGGCCGTCCTCGCCATCGCCAGCACCCAGGACATCGCCGAGGTCTTCCTCGATGGCTTCGGGGTCCTCACCGGCCTCAAGCCTGCGCATGGCCTCCTCCATCTGGGGCTCGACGGGCTCCCCGGTGATCTCGCTCATGCGCCGCATGAGTCGCCCAAGTTGGCGCGGGTCGTTCTCATCGATCCCCTCGGCATCGCTCATCAGTTGCATCATCTCCCGCTCGATGCGCGGGTCATCGGCACCTTCAGCGGGGGCCCCGGGCCCGCCACCGTCCGGGTCTCCGGCGGGGGCCGCCGACGCGGTCGGCTGCGACTTGCGGGAAGCGCCGGCGACGGCAAAGCGGCTGAGACGCCGGCGTAGGTCCTTGGCCCCGCACTTCGGGCAGGTCGGCTCACGCCGGTCGACCAGGCTCTTGACCAGGAAGCTGTAGACGCAGTTACAGGTTGGGCAGAGGTACTCGTAGATCGGCATGTTGAGGGTACTCCTTACGCTGACGGCAGGAACTCGGCGAACTTCTCGTGCAGCTTCTCCAGCTTGTCCAGGTAGTAGGGGATGTTCTCGTCACGCACCCCGGCCTGGGCATCGCTCAGCAGCTTGGCGCCATCCGTCACCGAGACATTCCTGCGGTCGCCGGTCACGTAGAACACCACCGCATCGCCCTGGCGGTACTCGCGTCCGGACTTGAGGACCAGCTCGTAGGCGGCGCTGCGACGGCCGCTGCCGCTCTGGAGTTCCTCCGCATACGTCTTCGGCGGGGTCGACAGGACCTCGCGCTTGGCGAGGTCGGCAAGCGGCAGGACACGGTCCTCCAGGTCCTTCCGGTACCGGGAATACAGGTCGCCCGCCTCCCGACCCCGCCCGGTGAGCAGAAGGCTGACCAACTCGCGGATATAGCGCCGCTGGAAGGGCTCCAGCCCGCGGCTCTTCAGGGCGGCACCGGTCAGCGACACGCTGCCGTCGTGGGCCAGCAGGGCATAGTTCTTGGCCTTGTAGCCGAGCATCGCCCGGTAGGTGGCGTCCAGGTCCACCTCGATCCCAGGGGGCAACACTCTCTGGACCTCGGCAGCCAGCGCGGCGGGGTCCGTCTGGCCCGCCGGTGGCACGAAGTAGAGGCCATCGGTGTCCATCTCGATCACCTTGGCCTGGCGAGCCCGCAGGAAGTCCAGCATGGACTGCAGGATGCGCCGGCCCTCGGCGGTGACGGTCTCCGTCAGGTCGTAGTCATTGAAGGTGCCCTGCGGAAAGCCGGCATAGCCGTAGAACGAGTTGATCAGGACCTTGAAGCTGCTCTGCAGGGCCTCGAGGTGCTCGCGCCGGTCGGCGGTGGCGTCACGGGCGGCGTCCTTGGCGGCCAGGCGGAAGCGCCGGAGGTCCTGCAGGAGCCGCAGGTAGGCGCCCTGGGCATCGACCCGGGGCGTCAGGCCACGGCTGATGATGATCGACGGGTAGAGGCTGCGCACGTCGAGGTGCCAGACGTTCTCGAACACGCCGCTGGCCAGGGCCTCGGTCAGGGCCCCCTGGAACGCCCGCGGCGCCTGGGGTGTCGGCAGGCTGGCGCCGACCACCAGGTACTCGGCGCAGAGCAGCGCGTCGATCCGGGTGGCATTGCCGCGCGTCACGCAGTTCTGCAGCGACAAGGGCACCAGTTGGGCCTGGTGGAAGTAGCTGGGCAGCAGGATGCGGCTGAGGCTATCGGTCTCCCGGACGTCATCCATGGCGTAGGCCCGCAGCACCGCCGGCTCCGCCCGGTACAGCTCGCTGATCCGGGACGCGTCGACGTACGTGCGCTGGGGAGCCGCCACGCCGAAGTACCGGGCGGCCGCCTTCAGTCCATAGCTGTCCAGGTCCCGGTGGCTGACATCGTAAAGCTGGACCATATGCAGCGTGTCGACGATGTGGCGGCCATACACCTCGTAGCGCGGGTAGGTCGTGGTATGCTCGCCCGCGGTGAACCGGCTGCTCCGGGAGCTGAGGGTGCTGCCGTCCCGGCCGAGGGTCAGGCGGACGCGGTGCCGGCGGGCTCGCCTCTCGATGTAGGGCAAGTCGAAGGCGAAGAGGTTGTGTCCCTCGATCACGTCCGGGTCCCGCTCGCGAACCAGGTGCACCATCTCGAGCAGCATGTCGGCTTCGCTCAGGTCCGGCCCGGCGAGAAGGTGTTCCCAGCCGGTGCTGTCCCGCATGGCGATCAGGATAATCTCATCGCCGTCCCTCTCGGCATTGGGGAAGTCGAACCCGGGCGTGGTCAGGGTCTCGATGTCCACCTGCAGGCGGACCAGCTCGGAGAACGACAGCCCGCGGAACAGCCGCGCGGGGATCAGGGTCAGGAGCTGCTGCCCAAAGTCGCTGAAGAGCCGGTAGGGGGCCTGCGGGCTCGAGGGGTTGGCGCCCGTCAGCCTCTTCAGCGCATCGACCCCCTGCCGGTACGCCTTCAGATCGGGAAACTGCACGCGGACATCGTGCACCCCGGACCCGGAGAGCCCCACCCGCTCCACGGCCCCCGGGACCGCCTCCGCCAACGCCTTGCCGCTGACCAGCAGCCAGGGCAGGAAGGGCACCTGCCGAGTCTCCACCGGGCCGCCGGCCCCGCCGCGCAGGTAAAGGGTGGCGGTGCCGTGGTCCCCAGGCTCTGCCCCGACCAGCCGCTGCAGGTCACTGCGGACCAATGTGCCGAGTTCGACCGGATCGCTGCTCATCGCCGTCCCTTCCGGGGTCTGGCCTCGGCGCCCTCGAGCTCTCTGCCGTGCGCGCCACACCCGGGAATATGTCCGCGGGACGGGCGCCCGCAACCCCCCTCGGCCGAGCCCACAACCGGGAGACGGGCGGGTCGCAGAGGACCTGCCCTCCGGGCCGGCCCGAAGTCTGCCCGGGACCTGGCGCCAGCGTGCACTAGGGCGCGGCCGCCGGTTCGACGCGGTAGACCGCCTCCTGACCGGGCGCCAGGAAGTGCCGGATGGTCAGCCCCTGCTCGTCACGGCTACTGCCACACTCGCAGTAGGCGGCCCCTTCGTACTCCTGCCCCTGCCAGTTCCAGGAGAAGACTCTGGCCGTCTTGCCTGGGAAGGTCAGGCCCACCTGATGGCTCTCGGTCATGCTGAGGTTGACCAGCATCACGTAGCGCCGTCCGTCCAGGTCCATGAACTCGCTCAGCAGCAGAGGGACCGTGTCCGGGCTCAGCCGTGATACCAGCCCGTCGGGAGCGAAGGTCTCGCCTCCCCCCAGGGGTGCCGGGGTGAACATCACCCGGGCTGGGTGGTCGCCGAGAAGCGCCACCGCGGACCGGACGCCCTCGGCATAGTCGCCCGGCACCACCAGCTTGCCGGCCTGGTCAACCCAGCGGGCACTGCAGCGCGGATCGCTCACGATCAGCTTCATCCCCCGGGCCTGGCACCAATCCAGGATCCGCCGCAGGTGAGCGACCTGCTCCGGGTCACTCGGATCGAAGCTCGGGCTCTGGGGGACCGTGAAGCCGGCGTCGGCCCACTCCTCGACCTCCGCTTCGTCCATGTAACGGCCATGCTCGCGCAGGTTGGTGTAGCTCCAGAAGCTGAGAGGGTACCTGCCCAGGCCGAAAGACTGGGTCCTCCCGACGACGGCTCGCTGACTGGGTGACAACATCCGGACCTCCCCGCCCCTGGCCGGGGCAAGCCACAGGACGTCGGACGACACCACCGCAGCGAGCGCCACCGCTGCGCTGACCGCGAGTCTCAGCCCGCACCGTGGGGTCTTCATGCCGTCAGCATAGCCCGATGACGCTCTACAGGCAATGGCGGACGCGGCGGCGGCCCCACCGCACCGGCTCCAAGGAGTCCCGTCCGCGCCGCGCCGCGGAATGCTACCGCGCCGGCCGCAAGCCCAGCGCTGGGCCGTCGGCGGCATGACGCGACGGTGGGCCTCGATCGAGGCCGACGACCCCGCGTGGCACCCAGGCCTATCGCACCATGGCCTTGAGGCGGTGGGGCAGGTCGGCGTAGTTGAACAGGCGGCTGAACTCCAGCAGGCCGGACAGAGCCCGCGACTGGCTGCTGAAGCCGCGCTCGTGGATCACCGAGATGGGGTTCAGGCCGCCGACCACGATCGCCCCGGCCCGGCCTTCGCTGACGGGGATATCCAGCACGGGCCGCCCGCCTTGCCCGATCTCCATGAAGGCTCCCAGGCCAATCTCCGCCAGGCGTTCGGCCAGCAGGGCCACCGCCTCGCTGCTGCCGGCCGGGACCTCCCGGAAGCTGGCGCCGATGCGGCCGCAACCCCGACGGATCGCGCCCAGGTAATCGGTCATGCCACTGCGGATGAAGATCTCCAGGGGGTCTATGCTGGTGCCCTCGTACTCGATGATCTCGACGAACCGCTCCGGCTTGTACTCGCGCACCTGGAGCAGACCGCCGAAGCGCGACCGCGTGGGAATGCCATGCTTGAGCAGCACGCCATTCAGGGTCACCGAGCAGACGGTGCAGAAACCGACCCTGCCCTCGGGGACAACCCCTTCGCCGATCCCCTCCCCGGCCGGCAGCAGGCACACGCGCGTGCCCATGGCAAAGCCCTTGGCGAAGACCTCGCAGACGTCCTCGATGCACGATAGCAGGTCCCCCGGCGCCACCAGCGAGGAGTTCACCACCACGCGGCCGGAGCGGGTCGGCAGATCGAAGTCCATGGCATAGGTCATCTGGTCGATCTTGGCGGAGAGGAAGCCGACGCGCTGCCAGAGCTGAGTGGTGCGGAGCTCCTCCCGGCCGGCCTCGGTGATGACGCTGCCGCGCTTGCCGAGCTGCTCGACCAGCCCGCGCGCCTCCATGTCGTTGAGATAGAGCCGGACACTGCGCTCACTGAGGCCACAGCCCGAGTCGCCCAGAACCGCGGCAATGCGCACGGCGCTCTGCGGTTGCGAGTCGCTGGTCAAGGCCTTGAGAACGGCCAGGTAGTTGGCGCTCTTGCGGTCCATGCCTGCACTCCTGCCGCACTCAGGCCTGAGCGGCCAGCATGCGGTTGATGGCCGCCGCAGAGCGTCGCCCCTGCCCCATGGCCAGGATCACGGTCGCCGCCCCCAGGACGATGTCGCCACCCGCATAGACCCGGTCCATGGAGGTCTTGCCATCCTCATCCACCAGGATGTTGCCCCACTTGCTGAGCTTGAGCTCGGGGGCCGTCGACGTCAACAGTGGGTTGGAGCCGTTGCCCACCGCGACAATGACCGTGTCGACATCGAGGCGGAACTCGCTGCCGGCAATCGGCACAGGCCGGCGGCGGCCACTCTCATCGGGCTCGCCCAGTTCGTACTTGAGGCATTCGATGCCGATGACCCGGCCGTGGTCGTCGCCGAAGATACGGATGGGATTCTGCAGGAGCCGGAACTCGATGCCCTCTTCCTTGGCGTGGGCGACCTCCTCGACTCGAGCCGGCATCTCCACCTCCGTCCGGCGGTAGACGATGGTCACATGCTCGGCCCCGAGCCGCAGGGCCGTGCGCGCCGCGTCCATGGCCACGTTGCCGCCGCCCACCACCACCGCGTGCCTGGATGGCAGCACGGGCGTCCCGGCCTCCTTGAGGTAGGCCTTCATCAGGTTGACACGGGTCAGGTACTCGTTGGCGGAATAGACCCCGACGTAGTCCTCGCCGGGGACCCCCATGAACTTGGGCAACCCGGCCCCGGTGCCGATGAAGACCGCCTGGTAACCATCGGCGCCGAGCAGGTCCTGAAGCCGCCGGGTACGACCCACGACGAAGTTCATCCGCAGGGTCACACCCATGGCCTTGAGGGTGTCGATCTCCACCTGGACGATGGCCTTGGGCAGACGGAACTCGGGGATCCCGTAGATCATCACCCCGCCAGGCTTGTGGAAGGCCTCCAGGATGGTCACCGTATGGCCTTCGCGGCGGACATCGGCAGCCACCACCAGGCTGGCCGGGCCGCTGCCCACCACCGCCACCTTCTTGCCGGTCTCCGGCTTCACCGGCGGAGGCTGCATGCCCTGGGACCGTTCCCAGTCGGCGACATAGCGCTCCAGCCGCCCGATGGACACCGCCTTGGTGGCGTCCTTCAGCGCCTTGCCCAGGGTGCACGGCTCCTGGCATTGCGTCTCCTGCGGGCAGACCCGACCGCAGATGGCCGGCAGCAGGCTGTCCCGCTTGATGATGGCGATGGCGGCCCGATCGTCGCCATGGGCAATGGCCTCTACGAAGGCAGGGATGTCGATGCTGACCGGACAGCCCGCGATGCAGGGCTTGTTCCGGCACTGCAGGCAGCGCATGGCCTCGACCCGGGCCTGCGCCTGGCCGTAACCCAAGGCCACCTCGCTGAAGTTGCGCCGGCGCTCGTCCGGGTCCTGCTCCGGCATCGTCTGCGGCGGGATGGCCAGGCGCTCCTTGGGAGTGAACCGGCCGTCCTTGGCCTGGAGTTGGTGCAACAGGGCCTCGGCCTGGGTCTGCAGGGCGTGAGGGTGAGTGTGGCTCATGGTGCCTCTGTCACGACGGGCGCTGCGGAAGCTGCCGGGCGGCGATCTCGAGATGGCACTGTTCGTGCGCACGGTTCTCGATCGGCTTATAGGCCGCCAGCCGCCGCATCATGGTGTCGAAATCCACCTGGTGGCCGTCGAACTCAGGACCGTCGACGCAGACGAAACGCGTCTTGCCGCCCACGGTCACGCGACAACCGCCGCACATGCCGGTACCATCCACCATGATGGTGTTCAGCGAAACCACCGTGTGAATGCCAAACGGCCGTGTCGTCTCGGCGCAGAACTTCATCATGATGGGCGGCCCGATGGCCACCACCTCGTCGGGCGGCGGCGTCTCCTGGCAGAGCTCCTTGAGCGGCACTGTGACCAGGGCCTTCCGCCCCGCCGAGCCATCGTCCGTCACCACGATCAACCGGTCCGCGATGGCGGCCATCTCCTCCTGCAGGATCAGCAGGCTGCGAGTCCGGGCCCCGGTGATCACCGTCAGCCGGTTGCCCGCCTGCTTCATCGCCTGGGCAATGGGGTACATGGGCGCGACACCGATGCCGCCACCGACGCAGACCACGTGCCCGACCTTGCGGATGTCGGTGGGTTGCCCCAGGGGCCCCACCACGTTCGTGATCGCCTCGCCAACCGCCAGCTCGGCCAGCAGGTGCGTCCCCTGCCCCACCGCCTGGAAGATCAGCGTGATCCAGCCCTCCGCCGCACAGGCATCGGCGATGGTCAGCGGAATCCGCTCGCTGAGCTCATCGCGCTGCACGATCACGAACTGACCCGGCCGACGCTCCCGGGCGATATCCGCGGCCGCGATCCGGATCCGGAAGACGTCCTCGGACAGTTGCTGCTTGGCGAGAATGCGGTTCATGCGCCCCGTGCTCCCGACAACTGATACCACCGTCCGCTCCATCGAATACCGGCGGCGCGCCGGACTGGCCGAGCCAGCCCTCTGCTTGCCCTCCAGACCCTCGACACACGCCGCACCTCTGGAGGGCAAGAGCCGTCCCGCAGCCGCGGGACGGATCGCCGCCGCCGACAGGCCCTCGACACACGCCGCACCTCTGGAGGGCAAGAGCAGTCCCGCGGCCGCGGGACGGATCGCCGCCGCCCGCGGTGGCGGCCCACCGCGTCTCCACCGGGCAGAGCCCGGCAATGTGGGAGGCGCGCTCCGCCGCGGCGACTCCGCCTGCGGTACCCAGACACGCTCACCCTACGCCAGACCATGACGCCAGTGCGCCGGACAGGACTTGCGCCCCGTCCGGCACACCGTGCGTTCCGTCAGGCCCGGCCACGGCTCTGCAACCGCGGCGGAAACCCCGCTCAGACAACGCCCTGATCCAGCATGGCGTCCGCAACCTTCGTGAAGCCGGCGATGTTCGCGCCCATCACGTAGTTGCCCGGCTGGCCGTACTCAGCGGCCGCCTTCACGCACGCGTCGTGGATCGACACCATAATCCGGTGCAGGCGGTTGTCCACCTCCTCCCGGCTCCAGTTCAGCCGCATCGAGTTCTGGCTCATCTCCAGACCCGAGGTCGCCACGCCCCCCGCATTGGCCGCCTTGCCGGGAGCGTACAGGATGCCCTTCTTCAGGAACACCTCCACCGCGTCCGGCGTGCTGGGCATGTTGGCGCCTTCCGCCACCACGTAGCAGCCGTTGCCGACCAGCGTCTTCGCGTCCTCGCCGGAGATCTCGTTCTGGGTCGCGCTCGGGAACGCCGCCTGGCACGGAATCGACCACGGACGGGCCTTGGCGCGATACTCGACCCCAAACTGCTCGGCGTACTCGCGAATGCGGCCACGACGGACGTTCTTCAGCTCCATCACCCAGCCCAGCTTCGCGGCGTCGATGCCCTTGGGATCGTGGACCGTCCCGTCGCCGTCCGACAGGCTCACCACCTTGGCCCCCAACTGCAGCAACTTCTCCACCGTGTACTGGGCCACGTTGCCGGCCCCGGAGACCGTGCAGACCTTGCCCTGGAAGCTCTCGCCGCGCGTCTTCAGCATCTCCTGGGCGAAGTACACCGCCCCGTAGCCCGTGGCCTCCGGCCGGACCAGCGACCCACCCCAGTTCAGCCCCTTGCCCGTCAACACCCCCACGAACTCATTGCGGATGCGCTTGTACTGGCCGAACAGGAAACCGATCTCGCGACCGCCGACCCCGATGTCCCCCGCGGGCACGTCCGTGTCCGCCCCAATGTGCCGCTGCAGCTCCAGCATGAACGACTGGCAGAACCGCATCACTTCGGCGTCCGACTTGCCCTTCGGATCGAAGTCCGAACCGCCCTTGCTGCCACCCATGGGCAGCGTCGTCAGCGAGTTCTTGAACACCTGCTCGAAGCCCAGGAACTTCAGGATCGACGGGGTCACGCTGGGATGGAAGCGCAACCCGCCCTTGTACGGACCCAGCGCGCTGTTGAACTGGAAGCGGTAACCGCGGTTCACCTGCACCCGCCCCCGGTCGTCCAGCCACGGCACCCGGAACATGATCTGCCGCTCCGGCTCCACCAGCCGCTCCAGCACCCCCGCCTTCTCGTACTGCGGGTTCCGCGCCAGCACCGGACCCAGCGACGCCAACACCTCCTTCACCGCCTGCAGGAACTCTGGCTCGCCCGGGTTCCGCTGCTCCACCATGGCCATGACTCGGTCAACGTAGTTCATCCCCGTGCCCCTTTCCGCTGTGCCCGCCCGACGCTCTGCGAACCCCTGCCGTCGTATCGGCATAGCTCGCCGCACTTATCGGTAATTCGTTGCCGATCTATACTTACTCTATATGCCGATCCCTGGGACGCAAGATGCCGGACGCGGTTTTTGGCGGGGGCGACGCGGGGCTGCGGACCGCCGGGGCGCCACGCCCTGCGGGCGGGCGGACAGGGCCCCCCAAGGTGGGAGGCGCGCTCCGGCGCGGCGATCCGCAAAGGGCCCGGCAGGCCCCCCAAGGTGGGAGGCGCGCTCCGGCGCGGCGATCCGGGGAGACCGGGGCGTGGCCCCGGAGTCGCGGCACGGAGTGCCCCTCCCACATTCCGCCGGCCACCGGGCCGGCAGCCGGAGCCTTCCCCCACCTGGCCACCCTCAGTCCGGAAACGCCAAACGCCGGGGCGCGTGCCCCGGCGTTGTGTGCGATCCTTGGCGAGACTGCCTCTCAGGCGGCCCGGCGTCTGCGCCAGCCCAAGGCCGCCGCGCCAGCCAGAGCCAGCAACCCGAGGGAGGCCGGCTCCGGGACAAGGACGCCAGTGAAGGTCCCGTTCAGACGCATGAGCGGCATCCGGAGAGCAAGGGGGATCGTGGTGAAGCCGAGGAGGGGGTCACCCTGGGCGATTCTGTAGATATCCGCAGCGCTGGACCGGTACCACTGGAAGAGGGCCTCGGGGTCAGGATCGGTGACATGGCCAACCAACCAGTAGGTTGTGTTCTCGGCAATCAGCGGGCGAGAGCCGGCGCCGAGTGCGATCGTCTGGTCGCTGCCGTCCCACGTGCCGGCCGGCGGGGCCTCCGCTGCCGTAATGAAGGTCCCATTGGCGACTGGTGCGGGGAGCGCGGGTGGCGTGAAGTCCTCTACGAGGTACAGGTCAAGCCCGTAGCCGACGAGATGGTCGCCCGCATCGAAACCGAGGACCCTGACGGTCAGTGACTCAACCTCCACCCACTCCTGCGTCGCGTCCCCGTCGTTCACCGTGAACTGGACCGCATAGCCGGTATCGTAACCAAGGGGGTCCCCCATGTAAAGCGACGAGGGCGGGACGGCAACGGGGTAGTTGGTATACAGCAGATCGCCGAATGCACAGGCCGTCAGTAGCAGTGTCAGACAGACTAGAGCACGCATCCCCTGTTCCCCTCTCTGCCTGCAGACTCCCCTGCTCATGAGCATCGCACCGGCCCTGTCGTCCAGCTTCAGCGCCACTAACAGGCTAACGATACTACCTCTTCCTGTTGGCGTCAAGCCATCGGGTAGACAGAAATCCACCTGCCGCGGTGGAGTGGGGTAGTGGGATGGCCGGCGAAGGAGGGCCGTCCAGATGCCTGGACCTCACTCCCACAGATTCACGTCGCCCTTGCCGCCGTTATCGTCGTCCTGGTCCTTGCCCTCGGCCCAGATGGCCACGTCCCCGAAGACGGTCTCGTAGGGCCCGGTGCTGATCTGGTGGTTGTAGTCGAGATCCAGGACGATGTGGTAGCGGGTAGCGGTGCCGGTAGGCTTCAGCGCGTAGGTCGGGCTGGCCGCGGAACCGTCATCCGTAAAGGCATTGGGGGTGCTCCAGGGGTCGTAGAAGAATGGGTGCTTGGTGCTGGGATTGGTGTCCCGGGCCAGCATCTTGGAGTTATCGATATCGAGGTAGGCCTTGCTGCGCGGGTTGGTGACGGTTAGGCCCCCGGGCGTGGCCGACGTGTAGTTCTGGAGCGTCCAGATCAGCAGGTCGTAGTGGTTCGGGTTGAGGTTCTGGCTGACCTCGTAGTCGGTGGCCGTACCGATGCCGGTCAGCGGTAGCGTCCCGTAGTCCTGCTGCCAGGCGGTGATGGCGGTCTTGATGCCGCTCATCTCGACCTTGGCCTTGGTTTTGCGGGCGTGCTCCCGGGCGCCGGCGAGCGCCGGCAGCAGCAAGCCTGCCAGGACAGCGATAATGGCGATCACCACCAGCAACTCCACCAGCGTGAACCGGGTCCTGTGAACGGTCATGGTCGTCTGCTCCTCGCTATGAACTGCATTCCTCAGCGCTTCTTCCAACTGCAGATGTCGTCCGCGGTGCCGCTGGTCTTGTCGGGGCCCATGGACCACACCCGGAATCCCTCGCTGCCGACCCCGCTGGTCGTGTAGTAGTAGGCCTTCTGCCAGGGATCCAGGTGCAGGCAGATAGTCCGTGGGGCAAAGGGCCAGGCCGGGTCAGACTGCCGCAGTGCGCTCTGCATGTTCTCCATGTAGGCCTGGCCGGTCTGGGAGTGGTGGAACGTCGGCCACGAGGTCGCCCACGTGGGCTGCGGTGGACCGGCACTGGGGGCACCAATGCGGAAGACGCGGAACAGGGTGGGCGATGAGAAGGTGTCGTAGTCGAAGGCCAGGGGGACGTCCGCGCCGTCGGAGAAGGTCCCTGCCGAGGTGATGCTCTCGATGCGGGGATAGTAACCCCGATCCTGGTAGTGCTCCTGCATGGCGAACATGACCTTCTCGATCATGGCCTTGGCCTTGGCCTCGCTGGCATTCCCGGTGACAACCTTCGCCACCCCGAGCAGCAGGCCCGCCAGAACCATGATGATGGCAACGACGCTCAGGACCTCGATCAGAGTGAACTGCCGGACCGAGCATGTCTGGCCACGTGTCATTGCCATCACGCCTCTCCAGCGCCATCCCGGCGCCTCACTCTACAGACGGACCTCTGGGGGCCATGAACAGGACCCCTGCGGCCCTCACTTCTGGACCCTCTGCTGCGGGTTCTGGGCAGCCTGACGCCGTTTCGTAATCTCGGCCATCGCGTAGTTCTCGGCCTCCGCCGGGGTGAACCAGTCACGGGCCACCGGCTTGCCGGTCACCTTGCCAGCCTGCTGCAGCGCCGCGTCCAGCTCCACGATCCCATCGTCCATCTTCTGCTGGTCATTCTCCTCGAAGGCCTTGGCAATCTTGTGGTTGACATCAGAGACAAGCTTGTGGGCCCTCGCCGCCTTGAGGTATTCCTGAGATCCGGCGTCGTTCCGCGTCCGCAGTTCCTCGGCCTTGGCGAGGAGTTGCTCCGCGTACTTGCGGTTCCGGTCGCGGTCCCGCTCGTTGGCCTTGGCCACCAGGCCATAGACCATCTTGAACTGCTGCTCGAGGCTATAGGCCTGGAGCTTGGCCAGAATGGTCATGTCGACCTGAACCTGCTGCTTCTGGACGTCGGACAGCCCATCGGCCAGGCAGGTCGGTCCAAGGGCCAGGGCAGCCACCGCCACGAAGCCCGCGGCGAGGGGAACCGCCCAGCCGCCGCGCGGCCGTCCCGGATGAAGCGTGTGGCCCATGGCTGTCACTCCTCCAGGTACTCGACCCGCTCGATGCGGAACCGGTTACGGAGCGCGTCGCGATAGACCGTGGCGATGATCTTCTGTTCGGCCAGGATGCGGCAGTAGAGACCCGACTCATACTCGCAGACGCTATCCCCCCCTGGGTTATTGGCCCCCAGGTCCTTGACCGACTGCCCATTCACGATCACGGCGAAGTAGTTCTGGCGCACCGTCAGCAGGTTGGCCAGGCGACCGACCGTGGACTCCAGTTCACGGTCACGGGAGCCCTCTATGAGGACCGCCAGGTCGGCGATCTGGCCACGTTCGGTGAGGCGCATGGCAGCGCCCGTAACCGTCGCCCCGGTGGCCGCGATGTCCCGGGTGCCGGTCGTCGTGTCTGTGTACTGGTCGTCGTACTGGAGCGTCCGGGGACTCGGGGGCATGTTGCCGAGGACCCGGTCCCACGCCAAAGGCAGCGGCGAGTTCGCGTTGAACTTGCCGCTGGTGATGGTCCAGGGACCGACCTTGCACTGTGAGAGCAGGCGAGCGTCGCCCGAGGAGAAGCTCCTCAGACTCACGGTCCGCCACGGCTCCCCTCGGTGGATGGCCCCCACCTCCCAGAGCGAGCGCATGGGGCCATTCCGGACAAACCAGGTCGACAGGCCGCCATCGTCCGAAGGGCAGGCATTGGCGGGATTGTTCCCCGGGACATTCTCGCCCGGGTCGGCCCCGGCAACGGAGAAATCGACGAGGGCATTCTTGTTGCCGATGTCGCCCACGCCCGCGTCGTTCTGCCAACTGTTGGGGTTGGTCCACGCCCAGTTCGCCGGACGCGTGTTGCAGCGCGGATCGTTCGTCTGCAGGGCCGCGCTGCGGACCTGCGGCGCAATGACGTTAGGCGTCGAGTCGATGGGCTCCCCGTTGCTCCCGGTCCAGCGCGAGTAGTCGAGCAGCGCACCCCCTGGCGCGGCCCCGGCTGTCGTCAGAATCTCCACCTCGGTCACCGTCAGCGGGATCGTGGGGTTCCACCCCGGGTTACTCGTCTCATCCCAGGTGACGCCGTTGGTCCCCGACGTGACCACCAATGGAATGGGTGCCGCGCCCCCATTGCCCGTGCTATAGCTGTGCCCGGGGACCGTCCCCGTGCCGCCCCAGACGATCACGGTGCTCATGCCGGGTGGAACCGCCCCACCGTAGTCGACGGTCGCCCTGACCTGCACATACACCTGGGTAGGGTAGTTCGGCGGGTAGGCGGGGGGGAACGCCGCGCCCGGGTCGTCGTAGGGATTCACGAGCTCCACTTCCGCGTTGAGCCGGAAGATCCCCAGCTCATTTCCCGCCGGCCAGCGACGCCAGGTGTAAGCGACCTGCAACAGGACCTCGTTGTTGTACGGGGCCATCTCCAGACCGACAAAGTCCCACTTGCCGTCGCCATCCGTATCGCCGCAGGTCGCGGGATCAACCGGGTCCGCAGCATTCCAGGTATCGTTGTAGTCGATGAGACTGGCAAGGACCTCGTAGCGCTGGTTCTGGTCGGCGATCAGGTCACTGGCGCAGGCGATCCCGCCGGTACCACCCGGGACCGCGGTCACCGTGTTCACCTGTCCGGGAGTGGCCGTATCCCAGAACTCCACGGCGTCGGAGTCCAGCCACTGCACGGCGGCCAGGCCTGTCC
>Ga0172375_10006998_pt1 | contig 15600 bp, 16 predicted proteins | sample LakKiv1m_FD_114537 | JGI IMG/M metagenome (GOLD analysis project Ga0172375, IMG submission 114537) | Freshwater microbial communities from Kabuno Bay, South-Kivu, Congo - kab_092012_11.1m | ecosystem: Environmental > Aquatic > Freshwater > Lake | place: Democratic Republic of the Congo... | reverse complement strand
TCCCACCGTCACTCCACCAAATATAAAAATTCACCGATCATCTATTGGCACTTGGAAATGGATTACCTGGAAACATTATCAAAATACTATTGATTGCATAAACAATTTAAAAAAACAAAACTATTCTATAGTCAGTTGTGAATTAACCAAAGATAGTATCCTATATAATAAAGCCAAATATAAAAGCCCTTTAGCTTTGGTTGCAGGTAATGAATCCACTGGAGTCAGTCCGGAAATTTTAAAATCTTCTGATCTTATTGTAAAAATACCAATGCACGGTATTAACAAATCTTTAAATACTCTTACAGCCACTTCAATTGTAGCTTATCAAGCCCTTTCAACTATCGAAAACACGGTATCCTAGGCTAAATATAATTATTAATTTTAGATTTAAAAACAACCTATCTATAGGCAATATCATCCTATTGTAAACTCAAAAAAACACTGTTAGAATGATTAATACCAACTATTCTTTAGGCATAAAACCTATAATTATTTCAATAAATGTCAAAAGACAACAAATACACTAGCGATCAAATCATAGTCCTCGAAGGTCTTCAGCCTGTCAGAAAAAGACCAGCCATGTATATAGGCTCAACAGACACTAGGGGATTACATCACTGTCTGACTGAAATAATTGACAATTCTATTGATGAAGCCTTAGCCGGTTTTGCTAAAAACATCTGGATTGTAATTCACCCGGACAATTCCGCTACTGTAGCTGACGATGGTAGAGGATTTCCAATCGATATTATGCCCAAATACAATAAACCAGCTGTTGAAGTCATTTTAACCACCCTCCACTCTGGTGGTAAATTTGAGGGTCAGGCCTATAAAGTCTCCGGAGGACTTCATGGAGTTGGAGCTGCTTGTGTCAATGCCTTATCTTCTAATTTCCAAATCGAAGTCAGAAGGGACAATAAAATCAATTACATGGAATTTTCTCAAGGCAATGTCTTGAAAAGCCTCCAGACCATTGATCAAAGTAGGGTAGGCTTGTCCGCCGGGGCGGAGAACTTAGAAAAAATTGTTCCTAAGTCTTTGGATGGCACTACCGTCACTTTTAGCCCAGATCCTGAAATTTTTAAAGAATTTATTATTTTTGATAAAAAAATTATTTTAAAATCTCTAAAAGACAGGGCTTATCTAACCTCAAAAATTTATTTCCACTTTTACGACCAAAGAGACTCCACTCAAAAGCACTTTTATTTTGAAGGAGGCATTATTTCTCTTATCAAAAGTCTAAATAAAAAACAAAAAGTCCTTCACCCACCAATTTATCTTAAGGGTAATTCTGAAAAAGACGGTATTGAAGCCGAAATCGCCATTCAATACAACGACTCTTTCAAGGAAAACACACCCTCTTACGTCAATATTATCAATACTACCGAGGGTGGTACTCATTTATCAGGTTTTAAGGCCGCTCTCACTAGAAGTATAAAAGATTATGCCACTAAATACGAATTAATTAAAACCAAAGATGACAAAATTGATGGAGAAGATACCAGGCAAGGCTTAACAGCTGTCATTTCCTTAAAAATGCCCAGTCGAGAACTTCAATTTGAAGGTCAGACCAAGAGTAAGCTTGGTAATAGCGAAGTCTACTCAATAGTTAGTAAAATTGTTAAAGACGAACTCGATACTTATTTTGAAGAAAACCCATCTATTGCCAAAATTATAGTTGGAAAAACTTTACTAGCTATCAGAATTAGAAAAGCCGCCAAAGCCGCTAAAGACGCTATTATGCGTAAAGGTGCCTTTGATTCTTTGGGTTTACCAGGTAAATTAGCCGACTGTCAATCAAAAAAACCAGAAGATTCAGAGCTTTTTGTAGTTGAAGGAGATTCTGCCGGTGGCTCTGCCAAACAAGGCCGTGATAGAAAATTCCAGGCTATTTTACCTCTTTGGGGAAAAGCCATTAATACAGAAGATCTAAGTTTAGACAAAATAGTTAACAGTAGCAAACTCAAAGACTTTATAATTGCCCTTGGTATGGGCATAGGTGATAGTGCAGAACCTAATAAACTTCGATATCATCGGATAATTTTAATGTCCGACGCTGATGTCGATGGAGCCCATATTTCCACCCTTTTGATGACTTTTCTTTATAGACACTTACCTTCAACTATTGAAAAGGGTCACCTCTACATTGCTATGCCTCCTCTATACAAAATAAATCAGGGCAAAGTTAAAAAATATGTCTACACCGAAGAGGAAAAAGAAGACTATATTAGACAATTAGACCAAACCAAAAAAATAGATATACAAAGGTATAAGGGACTTGGAGAAATGAACCCCCAACAACTTTGGGAAACCACCATGGACCCCAAAACTAGGTTATTAAAACGGGTTACTATTCACGATGCCCAAAATGCCGACGACACCTTTAGAATTCTTATGGGCTCAGAAGTACCACCCAGACGAAAATTTATTCAAACTAGAGCTCACATGGCTCAGCTTGATATATAAATATGAAAAAAACACCTCAAGATTACCACGATCGAGTCTCGCAAGCAGGTAAAATCATTGATGTAGATATAGTTCCGGAGATGGAAAAATCTTATCTTGACTACGCCATGTCTGTTATCGTTTCTCGTGCTTTACCCGATGTCAGAGATGGTCTCAAACCTGTTCAAAGAAGAATCCTTTTTGCTACCAATCAAATGGGGTTGACCTTCAAAGCCAAATATAGTAAATCAGCCAAAATCGTTGGAGAAGTTTTAGGTAAATATCATCCTCATGGAGACTCATCCGTCTATATGGCTATGGTTAGAATGGCCCAAGAGTTTTCCCTGCGTTACCCCCTTATCCAGGGACAAGGTAATTTTGGTAGTGTTGACAACGATCCACCAGCCGCCATGAGGTACACCGAAGCTAAAATGAGCAAAATTAGCGCTGAGCTAATTGCAGATATTGACAAAGAAACTGTCAGTACTATGGACAATTTTGACGGTACTATCCAGGAGCCAACAGTTTTACCTAGTAAAATTCCCAATCTCTTACTAAACGGTGCCGATGGTATTGCCGTTGGCATGGCCACCAAAATCCCTCCTCACAATTTAAAAGAGATTTGTTTAGCTATCAATCATTTGCTTGATCACTGTACCCTGGAAATTCAAACAGAAGAAGATCAAATTCCAAACCTTAAAAAACCCAAACTTACCACCAAAGACATAGTTCTGGAGCCAATCTACCAGCTTGAAAGCCAAAAATTCAATCTTGAAAGTAGTTTACCTGTCGAAGAATTAATTCAATTTGTCCAGGGTCCCGATTTCCCCACTGGGGCAGAAATTTACGGAAAAGCCGGTATCATCGAAATGTACAAAACAGGCCGTGGCAAATTTATGATCAGAGGTAAGGCTAAAATTGAAGAAACTAAAAAAGGCAGACAACAAATCATTGTCACCGAAATCCCATATCAAGTTAATAAAGCCGATCTGGTCTTAAAGATTGCTGACCTGGTTAGAAATAAGAAAATCAAAGGCATTTCAGATTTAAGAGACGAATCAGACAGAAAGGGTATCAGAATCGTTATTGAACTCAAGAAAATCGGTCGCCCCAAATCAACTCTCAACAAAATCTACAAATTTACTCCTCTTCAGACTTCCTACAGCAGTAATATTATTGCCCTGGTTGACAACCGGCCTCAAACCTTAAACTTGCGTCAATTACTCCTATATTTTCTCCGTCACCGGGAACAAATTGTCAGAAAAAGAACTATCTTCGAACTAAAAGGCGCTAAAATCAGATCTCATATTTTAGAAGGTTTAAAAATCGCCCTGGACAATCTTGACGAAGTTATTGCCACCATTAAAAAATCTCCCACTGTAGACGAGGCCAAACTCAATCTTATCAATAAATTCAAACTTACAGATCTTCAAGCCGACGCCATTTTAGAAATGCAGCTAAGAAGGTTAGCCGCTCTCGAGGTTCAAAAAATCGAAGATGAATATCAGGCTTTAAAACTAATTATTGAAGATCTTACCTCAATTATCACCAAACCTGAAAAAATGATCGCTATTCTAAAAGAAGAAAATCAATATATCCAGGACACTTATCAGGATAACCGCAAAACCAAGATATACATCCGTGAACTCGAACAGTTCAATGAAGAAGACCTTATTCCCAACATTCCTGTCATTATTACCATTACCAAAACCGGTTATATCAAAAAAGTACCCAAACAAACCTACCGATCTCAAAAGAGAGGTGGTAAGGGAGTGGTCGGTATGGTCACCAAAGAAGAAGATGAAATCGAAAATGTCATGTCTGTAGACAATCATGATGACCTTCTCTTTTTCACCAACAAAGGCAAAGTCTTCAAAAGTAAAGTTTATGATCTAGAAGAAAGCAACCGTCAATCTAAAGGTCAGGCTATTGTCAACCTGATCGATATCAAACAAGACGAACAAGTCCAGGCTGTTTTGCCCATAAATGGCAAAGATAGTAATGTTAAATATATCCTTCTAGCCACCAATAAAGGTATAGTTAAAAAGACCAATCTCAATAAATTCAATAATATCCGGCAATCAGGCCTGATTGCCATTAATCTCGATCCCCAAGACCATCTTTGTTGGGCCAAACACACCACCGGTATGGACGAAATTTTTATGGTCACTCAAAAGGGTAAGTGTATTCGCTTTAAAGAATCAGACATTAGACCAATGGGCAGAAATACCAAAGGAGTTAGAGGTATCAACCTTAAACCGGAAGATAGCTTAGTTGGATTAAGTATAATCGACTCACATATTATTGAGTCCAAACACAATCACAAAACCTATTGTGATCTTTTGGTTGCCACCAGCAATGGTTTGGGTAAGCGCACCAACATCTTCCAATATCCTATTCAAAAAAGGGGTGGTTTTGGTGTCAAGGTTGCCAACATCAACCCCAAAACAGACCAAGTATCTGTTGCCCAAACCATTACTCATGATGACCATTTTGTTATTCTTGTCTCCAAAAAAGGCATAACCATCAAACTACCACTAAAAAATATACCCCGCCTAAACCGCAACACCAAAGGTGTAATTTTAATGAGGTTTAAGACAAATTCTGACAAGCTCTCAACCCTGACCATCACTCAAAAAAATAAAATAGATGAAGTTAGTCAGACTCAAGACAAGCAAAATACTTAAAACTATAAGACCAAACTTGGTTTAGATGGTTGCTTAGCAGTCTTATAGACCGTTTGCTAACAAATAGTCAAATTTTGTTTTAAGCACAAATTTAGGCAATATTTGCAACGAAAAAAAAGGTCTATTCAATAAATTACCGTTTTTCCAACAAAACTAAAATATAGCAAAATAAAGCCAAATATTATGAGTCATACAAATAAAATGTTATAAGATATCTTTTCTTTAAGGTCTAAAAACAGGGTAGGGGAGTCAAGTAAATCACTCAATGTTACCGCTATGAAATTTATCGTGAACTTCCTTCAATCTCTTATCTGTCACATGGGTATAAATTTGCGTAGTAGATATGTTTTTATGGCCTAGTATCTCCTGGACACTTCTTAGATCCGCTCCTGATCTTAGCAGATCTGTCGCCATAGAATGTCTCAAAGTATGAGGAGTGGCATCAACTGGCAATTTGGCCTTTTTAACATATTTCTTAACTATTCTCTGAACTGACCTTGGTGTCAGTCTAAGTTTCTCGTCATCTGTGGTCAAATCCATCCTACCTGAATATCTAATAAACAACGGCTTATGCTTATCAACCCTGGTTCTCAAGTACCTATCAAGATATATGCAAGCCTCCTTCGATATAAACACCACTCTGGCTGTACCCCCTTTTCCTATAACTCCAAATTCCCTCGATTTCAAATTTATTTTGTCTCTGTTTAGTTTAGTCAACTCCGACACTCTCAATCCGGTCGAAAATAAAAGTTCCAAAATACACCTGTCTCTCAAGCCCGTTTTAGTAGACAATATTGGCTGATTAAGTAGTCTTTTCATTTGGTCACCATCCAAAAATTTAAGCGAGCCTGATTTGTATTTTGGTACATCTAGCTTTTCCGGCTGAAGTACCTTTTTATAATCATTTTTAATTAGCCACTTTAAAAACGATCTCAGGCAAATTATGTAATAGCCTTGAGTTACCATTTTAAAAGTCTGTCTATTCAGAAACAATCTAAAACTTCTGACGCCGTCTGCATTTATATCCTGGATATCTAAGCTGTCTTTATTTAAATGGCTTTTTAAAAAGTCTATTAAACTACTTAAGTAATGATCATAGTTTCTGATAGTCAGACTGGAGCAGTTTTTCTCAATTTCTAAATGCTCCAGAAATTTCCTTTTTAAAAGCTCAAGATTTTCATTTCCTTCCATTATCTATTGTAACCCAACTAGATAAGTATCGTTAGGTTAATAATAAACGCCTTAAAAAGGCTCTGGTGAAGTCTATTAATTTTTATCCTGTTTTTAGGCTTATTTACAGTATTCCCTTAAATTTTGATAGTGGGGAAGTCGGATAGAGGTTGGTAAACCTAAAAAAACAGTCAAAGGGATTTTTGGGGAAACCAGTCAAAATTGGTAATTTTTACTAAATTAAATAATTTAATATTTTGTTTGAAAATTGAAAATTGAAAATTGTAAATTGATAAAAGGTCCTTCCCCACCTCCTTCAATTTAGCATAGGTCGCAAAAGATACATTGTGCGACACATAAAATTATAGTCTTTCACTCATAGGGTAATACTATTCTTCAATAGTAGCCAATTACCTCATATCGCAGGTTAATCAAATATAAAATCATTAGGTAGTTATACTGGTCTATCCCTCTCTCTTATCCCTTCTGCCTACTTTTCCACATAGACTATATCATTCCACATCATCAAAGCCAGACTATATCAATATATATCATTTGTGAAAACTATAGGATAAAATGTGAAAATAAATATAATATTATAGGACATTATATTATAGGACTCCCCCTTCCCTACTTACCCGCCATCCATAAAAATTTAAAAATTTTCAAAAATATCCAAATTTGAACCTAAATATGCATTTTTATTATCTTTTATATTTTGTAATTCGTAATTGATTAATTGAATAATTGAATAGCTCCCTCCCCCACTATTTTCATTAAAAACATACATATTTAACCTATATATAGGTACAAATTACTTGTTTAAGTTTATTTTCTCCCCTCCTGTCAAGGGGAGGATTAAGGAGGGGTTTTTACCCCCACCTACTTACACTTATTATTCCCATCACCAAAGCCAAAAGTACCCATATCATCCCCCTCCACGTTTTACTAAACAGCCTTTCTTTAATATCCGCCTGAACTAAAGTAGACATCACATAAATGAAACTTACCAAAAACACCGATCTTCTAAATATCCCAACCGGCCAAAAGGAAAACACCATCGCCATCTGACCTAAAATCATAGCCGGTACCAGAATATAAAACCAACTTTTATTCCTGCCATCATCAGGCAATTCAATAGTTACTGCCCAAAACAAATAACCAAACAATAAAAATCCAGCCACCATTACTAATAAGCCATTTTGCCAAAACCCCATATTAAATGAAAATATACTGTTAAACAAAAAGAAAGAAGACACCAGAAGCACTATTAGAGCCACTGTGTAGGCCGCCCGATACAAAGGTACTGTCTTATAGCCTATTGCTACCAAAAATATATTTTCTACCAAAAAAATTGCATAATTTACTACAGCAAACACAATAGACAAAAATATTCCCAAAGGTAGTGAAAAAGGTAACAATATTACAAATAAACAATATCCCACAAAAAAAGACAGTGGTAAAAATGCCAATAAAATTTTTAATACCCAATCCCGGTAATTGACCAAGTCCAAACACAGCCAATAAACAAATATTATCCACAAGCCCATTATACCTATGGCCATATGTTGCCATTCATAAGGTAATGTCAATATAAACAAAAACAATACAGATAAAACTAAAGACGCTATTACAAACCTGACTCTCTTATTAATCATAACTCCCCCAAACCAGTAAACACTTCAACTACATCCTCATTTTCTTCAATTTCACTAATTAGTTCAATTACTTGGTTTTTTACAGATTCACCAACTTCCATAGCCATCTTCACTTTTAAAAACGGTTTACTGTCAATTATTTCAAAACCTTCTTGCTTAATTTTATCTGTCATCTCACCTAAATCTTCAAAAGCTACTTCAATAAAATTTCCATTTATATTCCATACTCCCATTTCCACTAATTTTTCCCAATCTTTTTCTAAAATCCCAGACACTTCAATTCTACCGATCTTATCAAATTGAAACATAACTGAATTGTTACCTGCCAGACTTCCTCCATACTTATTCAAAATCAATCTGACTTCATTACTTGTTCTTATTTTGTTATCGCTCTCTACTTCAACTATTATTGGTACGCCCCCGGATCCAAAACCCTCTAAATAAAAAGATTTCAAGCTTTCTTTGGCACTATCAAATCTGGCTAATATCCTTTCAATATTGTCTTTAGGCATATTTACTTCTCGCGCCTTTTCTATAGCCGTTCTCAAATAAGAATTAGTCACCGGGTCAGTATTTCCTCCACCTGTCTTTACCGCTACCCTTATAACCCTGGCCATTTTTGTAAAAATAGCACTTCTCTTTTTATCTTCAGCCCCTTTTTTGACTTTTATATTTGCCCACTTAGAATGACCTGACATAGCTATCATAGTTTATCATCTGTGACCACTTTCTACCCAACACCAACTCCATCTCTCCAGGTAATATGTTCTCTTCAAAGCTGACAGCGCAATCACCAAATATTTCCTTTATTACCGAAAATGTTTTAGATTTTTCTACCTCATTACCATACCTTAATAAACATTCATCCATTTCCGTCACATTGTCCCCTACTGTCAACACATTTACACCCAGCCATTTTAATTTTTCAGCTACAAACGTTGCCAACAAATCCAAACCGGTTGCATTAAAAACTGATACTTTAATGTCTTCTTCAATCAATCTATCTTCGCTAAACTCCCGACTTAAGACTTCATCCAATCTGACATTATCCACCAATTGATTATTATTAACTTCTTCATTAAAAAACATTTCCGACATTCTCCATTTCATATATATTGAAGGTAGTATCCCCAAATGATTGACCATATTTCCCCACTCTTCCCATGCTAATAAATTATCCCCCCAAATAATTTTCTTGCAATTATTACCAAAATTAAAAAACATCAGCTCACTTGCTATATCCATTCTGCCTTCTTGCTTCAATAATCCATATATCCTATCAGCCTTATACCAGCCATATCCTCTTGGTATCCACACCATTACTTCAGGACCTATTGTTAAAAAATTTATCATTCCCCTATTATTGGAAACTGAAATTAATCCCAAGCCTTGAGGACTTATTACGGCCATCTTATAATCATTTTTCAAAAAAATCTCAAATCCTTTACTAATATCCCACCATAATATTCCAATCAACACTAAACCAATTATTAGATAAATAACAATTTTTTTCATTATTTTTTTTCCATTCTTTCAAGTACTTCTCTTAAATCAGGTGTAATTTCAGACTCTATATTAATTATTTTTTTGTCTATATCCGCAAATTCCAATTTTTTAGCATGCAAAAAAGGCCTACCAAGATCAACTGTCTCACCCCCATACTGTTTATCGCCAACTAATGGCCAACCCAAATAGCTAAAGTGAGCTCTAATTTGATGAGTTCTGCCTGTTTTCAAAATAATCTTAACCAAACTATATCTTTTTCCACCATAACTATATTTTTTTATCAATTCAAATACAGTCCAAGCTTCTCTCCCGTCAATTCCTACCTGCCTTTTACCCCAAACTCCATAATTTTTTTTAACCAAAGGTGCCTTAATTTCACCAACAAAACTGACATCACCACAAACCAAGGCCTCATATTCTTTATAAATTTGCCTACTTTTAAACATTTTTTTTAAAAAATTAAAATATCTTTCATTTTTAGCCACCATCAATAATCCCGATGTTCCCTTATCTAGTCTATGGACAATACCAGATCTATCCATTTTCTTAGCCCAGGTATATTTCAAAGCTATATAATTTTCAATTGAGTTTTTTTTGTCTCTGCCCTCATTTGTCACAACCACTCCGGCAGGTTTTTCTATCACCAATATATTCTTATTTTCAAATCTGACTTTTATGTTCATTTCTAAATAAAAATAACACTATTCCAATAAAAATTAAAAAATCAGCAATATTATTGAACACCAATTCAAAATTAAAATAGTCAAATACATGACCCACCAAGACTCTATTTACCAAATTAATTACCCCGCCACACCAGACCATATACAACCCCCATGAAAATCTTTTTATTAGAAAAAATAATATCAATATTAGTATCAACAATATTATCCATTCAATTCCATTAAAATAAAATCCAAAGCTTACTCCTTTATTCATATAAACTGGTAAATTCAAACTTAAATAGACATGACAACCACCAAAAAAAAATAAAGCTAAAATCGGTAATATTAGCTTATTCTTTAGCTCTTTCACATTTAACACAAACTGTAGCATCGGGTTTTATAGCCAATCTGTCTGTATCAATCATCTGATGACACGTTTCACAAATTCCATAATTCCCTTTCCTAACTCTTGATAATGCCCTTTTCATCTGGACTATTTGCCTATTTATAAACTTAGATTTTACTTCCGAATGTAGTCTGCCCACCTGTTCATCCACTTCTGCCTCTACAGAATTCTGTTTATCTCTATCAATATCCAAAAATGGATCATCGTTCTCAACCGACTTTTTAGTTTTAGTTAACTTTCTAATCTCTTCTTCCAAAAATCTACCAATCGGTTTCAGTAATTTTGCCGGAAATGATAGTCTCTCTTTATTGTTATTCATTTTTCCTTCCTAGATATTTCAAATAACTCTCCAAGGATAACTAAACCAATTAAAAAAAGCAAACACAAAAATAAACCTACTAATTTAAGTCCCAAACCTGACCCGTTAAAAAAAGATACTATAAATACATAAAATCCAAATAATGCTCCTGACCATAAAAACAAAAAACCTTTTTTCCCGCTTCTATACCAATAAAAAGATCTATATCTTTTTGCCCAAAACATAGTTAAATAAATCATCAATAGTCCCGCAGGCCACCAAAAATTGGTCGTTAACCAAACCGAACCATTTGAAAGCATAAATATTATGCCACCAATTATAAATGGAATCATCAAATCCTCACAGGTTTCATAAAAATTATATCTATCAAATAGACAATATATAAATATAAAAACAAGTATTGATACAATTCCGACTACTAAACTAAATCCGGGTTTATTCCAAAAGAAAAACCAATCCCAAATAGTTGTATCCCAGCTGACTAGATTAAATATTGCCCATATTAATCTGCCTCCAATCAAAAACGCCCCCACAACTGACCACAAAAACGAATTTATATCATCTCCAAAATCCCCCTTCATCTCTCTCCAAGCTAAATACAAAAAAACTACAATAGCCAAAAATCGTAATAAATATTGCAAAAACATTAACCTATTCTACTATAATTTTGTGCCGAGGGAGGGAATCGAACCCTCATGATATTGCTACCATAGGTTTTTGAGACCTACGCGTATACCAATTCCGCCACCTCGGCGGTCTTGTAGTATTATCTCATGATTTCTGGCCTCTACTCAATAAAAATTGAAAATTATATTCTTAGTCCCCTGTCTTTCCTTCCATTTCGAAAAAGCTAATTTGCTTACCGTTAAAATACAATGGAAATTCACCAATCGGACCATTTCTGTGTTTTGCTATAGACAACACCACATTTTCTCTGACCTCCTCATCCGGCCTATTTAAAAACATGACCACGTCCGAGTCTTGTTCAATCGATCCACTCTCCCTCAAATCTGACAATCTTGGCTTACCTCCCCTTGCTTCCATAGCTCTGGATAATTGAGCCGCCGCCAATACCGGTACTTTTAACTCTCTGGCTAAATTTTTCAAACCTTGAGAAATTTCCGATACTTCTTGAACTCTATTGTCTTTTGTATATCCATGCATCAGTTGCAGATAATCAACCAAAATCAGTTTAATATCACGTTCTGCTAGCATTCTTCTGGCCTTCGTCCTTAGTTCTGTTACTGTCAAACCCGGAGTATCATCAATATATAAAGGCGCTTCAGCCAATACTCCCATAGCTTCAGACAAAGCCGCAAAATCAGTTTCAGATAACTTTCCCGTTTTAAGCTTCCACGAGTCAATTAATCCTTGTCTAACCAAAAGTCTATCAACCAACTCTTCTTTACTCATTTCCAGTGAAAATATACACACAGGTAACTGTTTTTCCACTGCCACATATCTGGCAATATTTAAGGCAAATGCCGTTTTACCTACTCCCGGTCTGGCCGCTAAAATTAATAAATTACTATCCTGCATACCTGCTAGTAAATCATCCAATCCTTTAAAACCGGTCGGTATCCCTCGTAACCCGTCCCCCATTTTTTGCAATTCGTCCAGTCTGTCAAAACTAGCCGTTAAAACTTCCCTAATTGATATTGGTTTATTTCTTATATGTCTTTGAGTCAGAGAAAATATTTCCTGTTCCGCCATATCAAGTAGCTCATTAGTTTCCAAACTTTCATCAAAAGATCTTTCCGAAATTTTAGCCGATGCCGTTATCAACTCTCTTTTGGCAGATAGAGATTTAATAATTTGTCCATAACTTTCCACATTTGCCGAAGTCGGCACTTCATTGGCTAATTTCGATAAATAAGTTCTTCCCCCAATCTTTTTTAATTGCTTAAGTTGTCTCAATCTTTCCGACACAGTTACCATGTCTATAGCCGATCTGTTCTCATACAGATATAGCATTACTTCATAAATTGCACTATGGTTGGGAAAATAAAAATGTTCCGGTCTCAAAAATTCTGATACCGAAAGCAATGCGTCATTATCTATTAAAACAGACCCCAGTACAGCTACTTCTGCTTCTTCAGATTGTGGAGGAAGTCTTACATCAGAAACCATAGTAAATTATACTATGAAGACAGCAATACTACTTCCACGCCTTCTGTTAACTCCTCACCTGGCTTTATACTAAATTTTGGTACTGATTCAATATCTTCTCTATCAAACACATCAAGCAAATTCTTATTATTTTCCTTAGATCCCACCAATATAGCAAAATTAACTCCCGTCTTTTCAGCTAGCGCTAACAATTTTTTCTCGGAACCTTCCATTTTGTCTAAAATCACTAAAACATCTAAATTCACTACTTTATCAATCACTTCCTCAACTTGACCATTATCAAAAAAAACTCCAACTCTATATCCATCCACCATCATTACATACATCAACCCGTCTTTTCCATATTTTATTCCGGTAATCTCTACTCCACCTGCTTCATATTCCCCCACTCCATTAATCAGTAATTTTCCCTCAGCCACAGATCCAAAATCAGTCGAATTTTCCCCTGGTTTTGCTATACACACTCTGTATTCATTTTTCTTATCTTCATCAACACTTGCCCCAATCAAAATACCCAAATCTTTATTTTTTATAGCAATAGATTGTATTCCATGATATCTTATATCCATACCAATCTTAATATAGCACACTTTATGATCAAAGAACTAACAATTGCAATCATTCTCGGCGCTTTAGTAGGTTTTGGGGCTACCACCGGTCTAATTAATATGAAAAACAAAGATTTAGCTATCAACGGACAAATTCCTAGCAGTCAACAAGATTCCACCTCTTCGGATATTTCCAACGACGAACCAATTCCCACTCCAACCGATCACAACTTAACAATTACTGCACCCTATTCTGACACAGTCGTCAACGATTCAAATCTAACCATCAAAGGTCAAACCAGCCCGAATAGTACATTAGTTATTCATACAGGCACAGAAACTTTTTTCCCAAAAATTGACGACACTGGTCTCTTTTCACAAGAAATTGAGCTTGAAGCTGGAGCCAATCTCATCCAAATCAGCTCTCTTTCGGTAACAGAAGAACAAATCGATAAAGAAATTTTAATTATATTTACTACTGCCCAATTTTAATTATGAAAAAAATATTAATAATCACCCTATCCCTTCTCTTAATTATTTTTTCTCATTCCTGCAGTACCCATATCCTAGCTCAATCTGCTACCCCAACTCCCTCTCAAACCGATCCTACTCCCACCGATTCGCAAAACAACGATATCGAAAAAATCCGTCAGGTTGTCAAAGACAAAGTTATGGAAAAAATAGATCAAATAGTTAATAAACCAAATCAGAAAGTAGGTTGGTTGGGTACAATTACCTCAATTGAATCCAATTTTATTGAAATAGAAAACATCCAAAATATTACCCAAAAAATTATTGTTGAAGATGAAGCCACTATTATTAACACCAAAAAACAAACTGTCGATTTAGAAGATCTTAAAATTGATCAAATCATCATCGCTATGGGTTATCTTGATACAGAAGGAAACCTTCTGGCTAAAAGAATTTTAATTACCAATATTTCACTTGACACTCTTAAAAACACTATTATTAGTGCCACAGTTACCGATATTTCCCAAACTACCAATGTAATTACTTTGGTTACCAAAGACAGAAAAGTTTACCAAGTTAAATCAGACAAAAATACTTCAAAAATTGAAAAAAATCATAAAATTATGGCTGTCATTAAACCGGAAAAGAAGGATAGCAATACTTGGTTAATTTTAGATTACAAAGATATTTCACCACCATCCCTCACTCCGACTCCAACCAACGATTAAGTCGATATTTTATACGATAACTACAAACACAACGTTTTTAAGCTGTACCACCAAAGTCATCCTGAACGTAGCGAAGGACCTCCTCTGTTTTACTTCCCAACTTAGTTCTTGCATCCACCCTGTCATCCTGAGCGTAGCGAAGGACCTCCTTTGTCTCCACTTCAAACTAAGTAATTTACTTATGATATAATCCAAGAAATGAAACAGAAAAACACAGTTCATCACCATCACGCTTAAACAAGGCGGATGTTGATCTGTTTCAAATGTCCGCCGGAATCCCCGGCGGTTTTTTATTTAAAAGCTATTTAACTAAACAACTTAACAATTCGTAATTCGTAATTGAAGAATTAAATAATTTATTTGGTGGTATTAGCTCAATTGGTTAGAGCATTCGCCTGTGGAGCGAAAGGTTGCCGGTTCAAATCCGGTATACCACCCCAAAATTATATTTTTTTAAATTAAAATATGTCAGAAAAACAAATCCCGAGGCCAGGAGAAATATTATTTGAACTACCAATCCAAGGTAAAGATAGAAGCTGGTACTTATTTGGCAAAAAAATAACTGATCAAACCACATTAAAGGACATCAAATACTCTCAACTTTACTGGCAAGAACAGGACCAAGACATGATAAGACCTTTAAGAATTGCAATGAAAGAGGCTATAAAATCAACTATACAATCTGATGGTCAATTATCAATTTTTGTCAACAAAGATGGTATAAATAACAACAGAGACAGACAAAGACTATCAGCATACAGACTTATGGCTACCTGTATGGGCTACAAAGTAGGTAATTTTACATTTAATAGAAACAGTTATACTGCTAGCGCTCCAGTCAATTTACAATAGACTATAATAAAC
>Ga0172375_10006997_pt1 | contig 15602 bp, 15 predicted proteins | sample LakKiv1m_FD_114537 | JGI IMG/M metagenome (GOLD analysis project Ga0172375, IMG submission 114537) | Freshwater microbial communities from Kabuno Bay, South-Kivu, Congo - kab_092012_11.1m | ecosystem: Environmental > Aquatic > Freshwater > Lake | place: Democratic Republic of the Congo... | reverse complement strand
CAGCACCATCGTTGTCATTAAATTGTTGAGCGATAAAGAAGATATTGATTCTCTATACGGACGCATTTCCGTTGGATTTTTGTTGGTGGAAGATTTTATTGCCATGATTATTTTGTTGGTGCTAAACGCCCTCAAAGACGGTGCACCGCTTGATCATGTTTTGGTGATCTCATTGGTCAAAGCATTTATCTTGATTCCAATTTTGTGGTTTGTGGCAAATAAAGTATTGCCGCATGTGATTGCATACACGGCTCGGTCACAAGAATTGCTTTTTTTGTTTGCGATCGGTTGGTGTTTTCTTGTTTCCGGATTGCTCTATTATTTCGGATTCGGCATTGAGCTTGGTGCCTTGATCGCCGGCATCACACTTTCAGGTTCCATCTATCACAGAGAAATCAATGCCCGCATCAGGCCTTTGCGCGACTTTTTTCTCATCATCTTTTTTATTGTCCTTGGCACACACTTGGCGCTTAACAGTTTGTATATGTATGCCTGGCCGATTGTTGTTTTCTCGCTTTTCATCCTGATTGGAAATCCACTCATTGTGCTTCTTGTGATGCGCTTGCTGGGCTATCACCCGCGCACAGGCTTTTTGGCCGGAACAACTGTTGCCCAGGTTTCAGAGTTTTCTTTTATTATCATCGGCGCCGGAATTGCAAGCCACACAATCCCAAACTCCACCATGAGTTTTGTGACGGCGGTTGGACTTGTTACCATTGCCGGAAGTTCACTGCTCATCCAATACAATGAACGGCTATATGGATGGATTCATCCTGCGTTGCGTTGGATGGAACCAAAAATTGTTTTGGAAGAAGAAATGAAAAAAACACACAAACCCGTTTCTGTGTTGTTGTTTGGGTTTCATCGAACCGGCTCTGTTTTATTGCCCATCATACAAAAAATGAAAAAACCATTTGCCGTTGTGGATTTTGATCCGCAAGTCATTCGCATATTGGTTGAACAAGAAATTCCCGCTTTGTATGGCGATGTGGGAGATCGTAATTTCTTGGATGAAATCAGATCAGAAAAAACACCGCTTATCATCTCCACGGTTCCGGATGTGATTATCAGTTTGTCTTTGTTGCATTATTTGAAATCAAAAAAATATAAAGGGATTGTGATTGTTTCAGCTCATACGCACGAGGAAGCCAAAAAGTGCTATCATGTGGGAGCAACATATGTGATCGTACCAAGTGCGCTAAGCGGCACCAAATTTGCTGAGCTTTTACTCAAAGGCGGGGCCAAGAAACGAACTTGGGAATCAGTGAGAAAAGATTTTTCACGTTATTTTGAATAGATATGGCAGATCTGTTTCATGTTCCTGTTGAAGTCCAAAAACGCCCTGAAGGGGTGTCTATTGTGAATGAAGGAGCACAAGCTATTCGAGGTAGGGATGGAATGACAGGTGAAAAAGTGCATGATGGGGCTTCTCGTATACTGGCTTTGGTAGAAGGCAAAAACGGACTTGTCATGTCACGCGAAATCGCACGACGTGTGCAAGTGCGGCTTGGAAAAGAGCTGGATGTTCAAGTGGACAATTTGCGCAAGTTTGATCGTTCTGTGCGGCAAATCGATGTGGCTGTTAATCATGCCATGCAACATGTGTTACGGGAAATCAAACAAGTACAGGACTGGAAAAATATAAAAGAAACAGAACAACCAACCATGGTCAAAATCGTAACCGTGAATAAGCAAGGAGATCAGAGATTGTATGTTCATGGAGATAATGTTTTTATTTTGAAAAAAAGCGGCATTATTGAACGGTTGCCACAAGGCGATGCCAGAGGAAAATTAGAAAAAGATGAGTTGGTGTATAAAAATTTTCGCGATGTGAATCCTGGAGATCGGGTGATTGTGGTAAATCAAGGGGTGATGGATTACATCACGCCGGCGGATTTATTGCGTGAAGTGCGGCTGAGACCGGAAAATGATGTGCTCGCGGAAAGATTCACACAAGAATTTTCTGATGATCAAACCGGTATCCATCGCCATGAGCGCACACGAGAAATGTCTGTGGTGGTGTATACGGTGAAGAGAGAAGCTCAGGAGGTTCAAGAAGTTCAGGAAGCTCAAGGGGTTGGTGGTGTTCGGGGTGTTGAACAGGTTCAAAAAGAATTGGCTCGTTTGCCAGTAGATTATAAATTTGATCCACTTGGAAATGAATTACGAAGACTTCGGCTCAAAATGGAGATCGCCGCCCTTCAATATCACGGAGCAAAAAGTGAAACAGATCGTTTGGTGGTGCAAAAGGAATATCATCGATTGAAAAAAGAAAAGGAAGATATTGTTGCATCACAACATCCAAAAGTCAGACCGCAGGCTTGAAAAAAGAGCTGTTTTATGATAATCTCTGCGCAAATGAAATTATATGAATATGATAGAACGAGGGAAACTTGATCCAAGAGATGTTCGTATTGCCGACTCTAATAAAGCCCGTGAAAAAGTCTTGGGGGAGCGTGATCATTTAGTTCAGATAGAGCGTGAGGCAAGAGAATTGGCTATAATTGAACAAGCTGCTAGAGAAAAAACAAATCGTGATCGTTTTGCATATCGAAACCAAGAAGCGCAAAAGGATGATGCACCAAAAATTGACGCGGTTCATTCACGGATCGAAAAGATTTTTGCAGATCAAGGAAGATTGGTGGATTCCCGACGACGGGATTTTCCAGCCCCACCAGCGCAGGCAGGTGGTCAAGAACGACCCATGAAAAAAGAGGTGGACGACAGTGATGATTGGGTGAGGAAGGCAAGAGAATCTGTAAAAATATCACAGCCAGCCCCGCCAAAAAAGAAAAAATTATTTGGATTATTTGGATAAATTCCTCTTGACATAATAAAATTAGCACTCTATAATAGCGAGTGCTAATTTTATTATGGAATCTCGTCAAGAACAACTATTGCGATTGATTGTGGAAGACTATATAAAAACCGCTATGCCGGTTGGTTCAAAGTATTTGGCCGACACCTATCAGCTGGATATTTCGCCTGCAACCATCAGAAACGAAATGGGGATTTTGGAGCAAGAAGGGTATTTGCGCCAGCCACACACCTCTGCCGGGCGTGTACCAACAGAAAAAGCCTATCTCCATTATTTGCAAACCGTGGTGCAACCGCATAGCAATGAATCCTGCGCCCCGGACATGGATGAATCGGATTTCTCCAATGATCCGGAGTCGGTTCTCAAATGTGTGGCCCAACGACTCGTTGAAATCTCTGGTGAAACAGCCATGGTGAGCATGGATAAAGATTGGAGTTATTTTACTGGCGTATCCAATCTCTTTCACAAACCCGAATTTCAAGACTTGGAAACCGCGACATCGCTTGGTGATTTAATCGACCAGTTTGATGTGGTTATGACAAAAGCCTTTGATCAAGTACCGTTTGAAACCCAAGTGCTCATTGGTTCACACTCGCCCTTTGGTGATCAGCTTACCACCATGATGATTCGGTACAAATTGCCGGGAAATAAACATGGACTTATTGGTCTGGTTGGGCCTATGCGCATGAATTACGCACGTAATCTTGCCCTTCTTCAATCAGCGCAAAAATATATTCAAGCATTATTTTAATCACATATGTCAGATGAGCAAAAACAAAATGAAGAAACAGAAGGATGTTGCGGTGGAGGATGCTGTGGGGGCGGGTGCGAGGAAAAAGAGTCGTGCAAACAATGCGATCAGTATTTGCAAGGTTGGCAACGGGCGCTTGCCGATTACGATAATTTGAAAAAAGAATTGTCACGTGAACGGGAAGGGATGCGACGGGCCGCGAAAGAGGATGCGGCTGAATCCCTTATTCCAATCCTTGATCACTTTGACCAGGCCATCAAATATAAACCGGAAGGCCTGGATAAGAATGCAGAAAATTGGTTGGTGGGCATGCTCCACGTTCGCAACCAGCTCGAACAAGTACTCCGAGAACTTGGAGTGGAACCGTTTGGTGATGTTGGCGAAGTATTCGATCCAAATAAACATGAAGCTGTTGAAGAAAAAGAAGATGGGATAAGCGATAATCAAACCATTTTAGAAGTTTCTCTTCGTGGATGGAAAATGGGCGACCGTATCATCCGCCCGGCAAAAGTTATTGTTAATAAGTGATGATTTGAAAAAAAGATGGATGACCGCCACTCATTCTATCAGCCAAAGTTTATCACTACTATCTATTTACTACTTATTAATTGCTTATGAAAATCATCGGAATCGATCTTGGAACCACAAACTCATGCGTCTCAATCATGGAAGGTGGACAACCAAAAGTTTTAGAAAATAAAGAAGGCGCCCGTACAACCCCATCCATCGTTGCTGTTTCAAAAAACAGTGAGCGTGTGGTTGGGCTTCCTGCAAAACGTCAGGCAGTCACAAACCCGGCAAACACTCTTTTTTCCATTAAGCGCTTGATCGGACGTCGTTTTGATGACGCAGAAGTCACACGTGACAAACAAACCATGCCCTATTCCATTGTTAAACATGGGGATGGTGTAGCTGTAAAAATGGGTGATAAGGAATATACACCAGAAGAAATCTCTGCCATGATTTTGCAAAAATTGAAAGCGGATGCAGAAGAAAAGTTGGGAGAAAAAGTAACCGAAGCCATCATTACCGTGCCGGCCTATTTTGATGATGCTCAGCGAAATGCCACAAAAGTCGCTGGAGAAATCGCCGGACTCACAGTTCGTCGCATTATTAACGAGCCAACGGCCGCGGCTTTGGCGTATGGATTTGATAAAAAAGTTGGTCAACAAATCATGGTGTACGACCTTGGAGGAGGAACCTTTGATGTGTCTGTGCTTGATATTTCCGCTGATACCGTTGAAGTAAAATCCACAAATGGAGACACACATTTGGGTGGAGATGATTTTGATCGCGTGATTATTGATTGGATTTTGCAAGAATTCAAAAAACAAGAAGGGGTTGATTTGGCAAAAGATCCATTGGCCTTGCAACGTATTAAAGATGCAGCTGAGCGCGCAAAAATTGAACTTTCCACTGCACAACAAACTGAAATCAATCAACCATTTATCACCTCAGATGCCAATGGTCCAAAACATTTGGTGCTTACATTTTCGCGTGCAAAATTGGAAGAGCTTTGCTTTGACTTGGTCAAAAAAACCTTGGGACCGGTTGAATCAGCGCTTAAAGACGCCGGTCTTTCAAAAGGGCACATTCAAGAAATTGTGATGGTTGGAGGAATGACACGCATGCCGCTTGTGCAAAAAGTTGTAGAAGAATATTTTGGTAAAAAACCAAACATCAGTGTGAATCCGGATGAAGTGGTGGCCATGGGGGCGGCCGTGCAAGCCGGTGTTTTGCAAGGCGAGGTTAAAGATGTGTTGCTCCTCGACGTCACACCGCTTTCGCTTGGAATTGAAACCATGGGTGGAGTGATGACCAAGCTTATCGAACGCAATACAACGGTTCCAACAAGCAAATCACAAATTTTTTCAACCGCCGCAGATAATCAAACCACGGTTGAAATTCATGTGCTTCAAGGAGAGCGCCCAATGTTGGATGGAAACAAATCTTTGGGACGATTCATGTTGAACGGATTGCCAATGGCGCCTCGTGGTGTGCCACAGGTTGAGGTGAAGTTTGATATTGATGCAAATGGTATTTTGCATGTGTCAGCCACGGACAAAGCTTCCGGTAAGAGCCAATCAATCACTATCCAAGGATCAACCGGACTTTCACAAGATGAAATTGAACGCATGAAACGTGATGCAGAGGAACATGCGGCAGATGATACTAAGAAAAAGGAACGGGTTGAGCATCAAAACATTGCTGAAACCATGATGTATACAACGGAAAAGATGTTGAAAGATGCGGGCGATAAAATCACGGAAGATGAACGCAAAGAAGTGGAAGAGAAAATTGAGGCTTTGAAAAAAGTGAAAGATACGGACGATCACGAGGCCATCAAAAAAGCTGCTGATGAATTGTCTACGATTGCGCAAAAAGTTGGGGCAAAGATGTATCAAGGTGGGGAAGGAGACAAAGGAGAACAAAAGCAACCAGAGGAAACCAAAGGAGGGGACAGTGGCCCAATCGATGCTGAGTTTACGGAAAAAGAATAACCGGCTATGCCCAAAGACTATTACAAAACCCTTGGAATAGAAAAAAATGCAAGCACGGAAGACATTAAAAAAGCCTTCCGTGCTTTGGCGCATAAATATCATCCGGACAAACAAGGTGGCGATGAAGCCAAATTCAAAGAAATCAATGAAGCCTATCAGGTTTTATCCGATGAACAAAAACGATCACAATACGACCAATTTGGTTCTGGGGCTTTTGATGGTTCTGGTGGATTCGGTGGTTTTTCCGGCGGAGCCGGACCAGGCTCCGCCTGGGATTTCTCAGGATTCGGTGGTGGACAAGGGGGCTTTTCTTCTGCTGGCTTTGAGGATTTGGGTGATTTGTTTGGTGGTATTTTTGGTGGTGGTGGTTCATCGCGTACACGTGCACGTAAAGGAACCGATATTCAGGTTGATGTCGAGCTTTCGTTCAAAGATTCGGTTTTTGGTGTAGAAAAGGAATTGTCCGTGACCAAGCACAGCACTTGTGATCGATGTGGTGGAAATGGGGCCGAGCCAGGCAAGGGCATGAAGACCTGCACAGACTGTCATGGGAATGGTGTTAAAATTGGTGTTCAACGAACCATCCTTGGAAACATTCAAACAAAACAAACGTGTGCAACCTGTTCTGGAACCGGACAAATTCCAAATACGCCTTGTACCACTTGTAAGGGTGAGGGAATCGAACGCAAAAAGAAAACGTTGACCGTCCATATTCCAGCCGGTGTCGAAGATCAAAATGTCTTACGTGTAAAAGGGGAAGGGGAAGCCATCAAAGGTGGAGCTTCGGGCGATTTGTTTGTACGCATTCATGTAAAACCTGATCATCGATTTGAACGCGAAGGCTCAACGATTTATTCGGAAAAGAAAATTGGATTTACCCAAGCCGCTCTTGGTTGCACGGTCGATATTGAAACCGTTGATGGAAATGTGGAATTAAAAATCCCAGAAGCCACACAATCGCTCACAGAATTTCGTTTGCGAGGCAAAGGAGTGCAAACCTCACACGACCGAGGAGATCAAATTGTGGTAGTTAAAGTGGTTACGCCACACAAATTGTCGCGTGAACAAAGAAAAGCCTTGGAAGAATTGAATTTGAAGGAGTAATCCACAGGTTACGGATTGACAAAAGCGTAAAATTTCGCTGTAATAGAAACAACGTTAAAACTCCCTGGTTAAATGCCTGGGAGTTTTGTGTTTTTGTCGGAACATGTTTATTCAATTATAATACATTCATCATATGAAACAGGCATCAGTTACTCTAAGATCACTTCATAAGGATTATCAAAGCCTTGCTGACAAGCTTCAAGGTGTAGGCTTGAAAGTGGATAAGTTAGAAACCAGATTTGATGGTTTAGAAACCAGATTTGATGGTTTTGAGAAGAAGTTTGATAAATTGAGTAAGACGGTTGATGATCATACGGAATCTATTCAGTATCTTGTTGCAAATGCGGTAACACGAGATGAGGTATATCAAATTGTTGATGAAAGAATTTCACCATTTGAAAATAGGGTAATGACAGCTTTTGATGGTTTAAGTAAGCAGATGCGAGATGTGATGGAAGAAATAAGTTACAATCGCTTTGTATTCAACCGAGGCGAGAGGAGGTCAGCTAACATTTGCCAGCCGATCATCTAACCGAACTTGAGGAATCAACCAGAGAGGTGGTCAATGACTCAAGAAAGGGGCTCAACACTTCTCGAAAACATTCCGAAAAGCATTGAGCAAGTTAAAAGGAGCAGGGAAAGGACTACGTTGCGTAGTTCTCGTACTGCCCGACACCGTACTTACGTTCGAGGTCGATCAGATCCTCTGCGGCGCTGCAGTTACTGCCGCGATAATCTTTTGTTTCTCCCCCAAAACACCCACAATCACACCACCCATATGATGGGTCGATTCCTCTAAACGAGAGGCGATCCGTTTCGCGTTCCAACCAGGCCATTTCGGCGAGGTAGTCCGCGACCGAATCGTATCCGCTCTCGATCTGCTCGAGCACAAGCTCGAGTCGGACCAACTCGAGAGCTTCTTCTCGCCGTGCCACCTCTCGTTCATAACCGAGTTGGCATATCTCTCCTATCCTCGGTTTTGAATTTTTAAACATCCTCACTCCTGTGCACCCTTGGGTGCGTTGAAACGAACCGTTGATCAGTTGGCACCTGCCAGCCGATCATCTAACCGAACTTGAGGAATCAACCAGAGAGATGGTCAATGACTCAAGAAAGGGCTCAACACGTTTCAGGAATTTCCTTATTGGATTGAGCGAGTTGAGGTTGTGGAGACCAGTCATCGTCTCGATGGCCCTTCTTGTGCTTGGGCTTTCGTGAGCGACCGGTCGCCACATCTTGCTCGCGCGTGTGAAACGCGCGCGTCGGCGGAACGGGCGTTCTGCACGCCGGTTTTTTTCCCGCCTTCGTCTTGCTGACGAGTGTCTTCATTTTCTTTCCTCGTGCCGACCTTTGCAGGCGGGCGATTGAATCTATCCATTCACCACACTCGTGATGATTGGAACCCAGACAAAGTCTGGTTCTCTCTCCCCATAAGTTGTAAGCTTTTGTTGGATCTTGATGTCAATAATATATCACATTTTGGTGATTTTGTCAAGGGATTGAGCTAAATTTAGCCATTATTTGGGCTATTTTTTGTCAGAAAGAGCCGGACAAGATGGAAAATTGAAAACAAACAGGAAATTAGCTATCCTTAAAGGCATATTTTGTCTCTATCTACTGTTTACTATGTTTCACCTCCTCAAAACTAATGGAAAAGCCAGACGCGGGCAGCTCCAGACAGCCCATGGCATCATTGAAACCCCTTTTTTCATGCCTATTGCCACCAAAGGGGCGGTGAAAACCCTTTCGTCCGCTGATATGGAAAATCTTGGGGCCTCTATTTTGTTGTCCAACACCTATCATTTGTTGCTCCGGCCAGGCTTGGATGCCATGAAAACGTTTGGTGGTCTCCATGCCTTTATGAATTGGCAAAAACCGATTCTCACAGATTCAGGCGGGTATCAGGTGTTTAGTTTGTCGCGCATAAATAAAACAACAGAGGAAGGCGTGAAGTTTCAATCGCACATTGACGGATCATACGTTTTTTTAACACCGGAATTATCCATGGATATGCAAAAGGCGATTGGATCGGATATTGCCATGCAGTTTGATGATGTGGCGGCTGGTACATCAACACGTGAACGATACGAAGATGCTATGGAGCGAAGTTTGCGATGGGCAAAACGCAGTAAGGAGGCGTTTCGTGCATCCGCCGGTGCAACACTGTCTTCGGGCCATCGGACTATCGCCGCTGTTCCCTACGACAGTATTGCACCGGCGTCTGCTCTGTTTGGTATTGTCCAAGGTGGCATTTATGAAGATTTGCGATCAAGGTCCATCAAAGGGTTGGTTGATATTGGATTTGACGGGTATGCGATTGGTGGACTTTCTGTTGGGGAACCTCGCGAGGACATGTTTCGCATGGTAAAACATTGCTCTGATCAGTTGCCACAAGACAAGCCACGATATTTCATGGGTGGAGGCATGCCTGAGGAAATCGTTGAAAATGTGAAAGCGGGTGTGGACATGTTTGATTGTGTGTTGCCATCGCGCAATGCTCGACACGGCACCTTGTTTGTTTGGAATCAGGATCCATCGACCATTGATTTCAATAATGTTGATCCGTTGAATCCAACTTGGTACTCATGCCTTCGTATCACAAATGAAAAATGTCAGTTTGATCTGTCGCCGATTGATGTGTTTTGCGATTGCGAAACGTGCAAAACCACAACGCGTGCCTATGTGCGACATTTGTTTTCTGTGCAAGAAATTTTGGCGCTACGTTTGGCATCGATTCACAACCTTCGATTTTATTTGCGTTTGATGGAGGAGTTGAGGAAGTGGAGTGGTGGGTAGAAGACAGTAGATAGTAGATAGTAGATAGAGGCGAGTTGTGATGTTGAGAAATTTGTTATTGCGAGGAACGCAGTGACAAAGCAATCCTCCCGCTAAAAAGATTGCTTCGCTACGCTCGCAATGACAAGCATGTCATCTCGAACGATCGTTTGTAAGTTTAGTTGAGAGATCTCTTTATTATAAGATCCCTCAACTTCGGTCGGGATGACGCCATATTCGTTCGCAATGACACAAATACATCCGCTCTGCTATACTATGCATGTATGAAAACAGCCTCTGGTGGTTTTGTTGCCACCTTTCTTTTGCGCGATTTTGTTCAGCGTGTGCTTACATTGCCGGTTTGGTGGTATACCATCGGACTCGCGACCGTCCTCAAGGGAATAAAAAACAACATGAAACAAACCGCACGTGGTTTTGGTCTGGATGTTTGGGTGAAAAATTTGTTTGTGCCCATGTACGGAGAAACACAATTCTCCGGCAAGCTCATTAGTTTTGGGATTCGTCTTGTCATGGTGTTGGGACAAAGCATTGGCTTGTTTGTTTGGAGCCTTCTTTTGTTTGTTTTCTTTTTTATCTATCTTCTTTCCTTACCCGCAAGTGTGCTCGGGATTTTTTATTATGGGTTTGGTTTGTTGTTTTTTTAATGTATGCCACAAAACGGAGTGATCATAAATGAAAAGGCCTATGTTTTAGGCCAAGGGCTTTCGCAAAAGAGTATGGAAATGCGGCGCGCTGAAGAAACGGCCGCACGCATTATCAGCGGATCCGGCGTTATCATCGCCCTTCTTTTGTTTATGGCCGGTGTTGGATTGCTTGTGTGGGAATATGGATTTGAAACATTGTTTGTTTCAATGTTTTGGACAAAACCATCGTTTGGCATGGCCCTTGTGTGCGCTTCTGTTCTTGTTGGCTGTTTCTTGTTTGAACATCAAATAGAGGTTGCAAGAAAAATAGAACACATGCCAAAGAAAATGAGAACCAGCAAACCACTGGAATTGGCAGATGTGAGTGGTATACAAAAACCAATTGACATCACCCGATTTTTTGACCCTGGTTCCATCAAATCATTGGAATCAGCGTTTCACATTGCCACAAAATTCGGTCATGGCGCGGTTGAGCCGCTTCACATCTTTATCGGCTGTTTGGAAGAAGATGTTGTTTCGATTTTGTTTGCGCGTCTTGGTGTTTCATTTGAAAAATTACAAGATCCGCTTGGTCGGCGATTATCAACCCGCCAACTTGGAACCTTGAGTGGATGTTCAGCAGAAAGTAATGATGTGCTCATGCAAGCTTTTTTGGGTGCCTATTTTCAAGATCGGGATGAAGTCGGGGCACTGGAATTGTTTGCGCAAGCGTATGTGCACGATCCGTTCATACAGGAGTTGTTGTCAGATCAAAACATTGATGAAAATCAGTTTGCCAACATGGTGGAGTGGTTGCGCATCAATGAAAAAATGCGCGAGCAATATGCACGTTTTCAAAAAGCCGCTGCATTTAAGCCAACCGGTCCTATGAATCGTGCCATGACCTCTGTGGCAACGCCCATGTTGGATGCATTTTCCGAAGATTTGACCACCGCGGCCGTGTACGGTCGCTTGCCCATGTTGATTGGTCGTGACCAAGAAATCGAAGAGGCGTTTCGGGTGATTGAAGGTGGGCGCGAAAGTGTTGTGCTCGTTGGACCGGAAGGGGTTGGAAAGGGAAGTGTGCTTGCGGGAATCGCCCAGCTTATGGTTGAGGAGCGTGTGCCGGATTTGTTAAAAGATAAACGATTGGTTCGATTATCCATTCCGCATTTGATTTCGGGTGTGAGTGCAGAAGCGGCGCAAGAGCGCATGTTGCTTGCGCTTGATGAAGTGGCAAAATCGCTCAACATTATTTTGGCGATTTCAGATATTGAACAAATGACAGGTGTTTCAACCGGTGGTTCTGCCACAGCTGATTTGGCCGCCTTGCTTGTGGACTTTTTGTCGCGCGGCAGTACGTTTGCGATTGCGACCACAACCCCGCAAGCTTACACATCCAATGTTGAGCGTTCTGTGCTTGGCCGTATCTTCCAAAAAGTATTGGTGAATGAACCGGAAGAAAAAGAAGCTATTCATGTTTTGGAATCAAAAATCGGCGGCATTGAATATGAACAAAAAGTCATTTTCACGTATGGCGCCGTTGAAAAAGCCGTCATGCTTTCGGATCGGTACATGCATGAAATGTATTTGCCAAAAAAGGCGATCGTGATCGCAAAAGAGGTGGCGCAAGATGTGTTTAAGCGAAAAGGTGAACAGGGGATTGTGACGGCAGAAGATGTGGCAAAAATTGTTTCCGTGAAAACCGGTGTTCCGGTCACCAATGTGCAAGAAGATGAAAAACAGAAGTTGTTGCATTTGGAAGAGGAAATGCATGGTCGTGTGATCGGTCAAGACGAAGCGGTTAAAGCGGTTGCAGCTGCGTTGCGTCGGGCGCGAGCTGATTTGCGTTCAAGCAAACGGCCGATTGCTTCATTTTTGTTCTTGGGTTCAACCGGAGTTGGAAAAACCGAATTGGCAAAAACATTGGCAGCCACCTATTTTGGCAGTGAGCAAAGCATGGTGCGGGTTGATATGTCTGAGTACCAAGACGTACGCAGCATGGATCGATTGATTGGAGCTCCGGGATCAAATAGCGGAGGTATTTTTTCCGAGGCCGTGCGCGAGCGGCCGTTTTCCATTGTGTTGCTTGATGAGCTGGAAAAAGCCGCGCCGGATATTTTGAATGTGTTTTTGCAAATTTTGGATGATGGTCGTGTCACAGATGCGGCCGGACGTGTGATTGATTTTACCAACACCATCATCATTGCCACCTCAAACGCGGGAACGCAATACATCCAAGACGCTGTGCAAAAAGGTGAAGCCATGGAAGACATTAAAACGCATCTGGTGGAAGAAGAATTACGCGGCATCTATCGCCCGGAATTTTTAAATCGATTTGATGGGATTGTGGTGTTTAAGCCATTGGCTCAGGAACAAATCGTTGAAATTACCAAGCTCATGATCAAGCAAGTCGCCAAACGATTGGAAGCAAAAGGCATTGGATTTGACGTAACCGATGCAGCTGTGCAAGAGTTGACGCAGAAAGGCTATGATCCAAAGTTTGGAGCGAGACCGCTTCGACGCGTGGTGCAAGAAGAAGTGGACAATGCGATAGCAAATGCGCTCCTTGAAGGCAAAGTCAAACGTCGCGACACCATTATTTTGGATGCAGGAGGTCAGATGCGTATTCAAGAAGGTCAGGCCTTATGATCACAATTCTTATTGTTTTTGGAACCATTTCTTTTTTGCTTGCGTTTTTTGGCACGATTTTTGTGCGATTGTTTGCGTCGCGTTTGCATGTGGTCGATGATCCAAAAAAGCATGAGAAAAAAATTCACAAACTACCCATCCCCTTGCTTGGTGGTGTTTCGATTTTTTTTGCATTTTTGGTGTGTGTGGTGCTTGCTATGAATTTCACCCCACTGTTGTTTGGAGGAAAAATTGTGTTTTGGCATTACATCGGATTTTTGCTGGGAGCATTTGTGCTCATGATCGGTGGATATTTAGACGATCGATTTGATCTGCCGCCGGAATTTGCCATCCTTTCACCGGTTTTGGCAACGCTCATCACTATTGCCTTTGGAATCAACATTGAAAAAATCACGAATCCATTTGGAGGCATCATCTTTCTTTCGTTTTGGCAATCAAACATATTGGTGTTTGTCTGGTTGTTACTTGTGATGTACACAACCAAATTCTTGGATGGACTTGATGGTCTTGCCACGTCTGTAACATCAGTTGGTGTTTTGATGATTTTGCTTTTGTCTCTCACAGCCGCTTATTTTCAACCAGATGTTGCTTTACTTGCCGTGATTGTTCTTGGGGCACAGCTTGGATTTTTGTTTTGGAACATTCATCCGGCCTCCATTTTTTTGGGTGAAGGCGGAAGTACCTTGGTTGGCTATTTTATCGGTATGCTCGCAATTATCTCTGGCGGGAAATTGGCAACCGCTTTGTTGGTTTTGGGCATTCCGCTCATTGATTTGTGTTGGGTGATTGCTAGACGTTTTCGTCGCGGCGGCATGGCAAAGATATTTATTGGGGATCGAAAACATCTTCACCACAGATTATTGGATTTAGGATGGGAGCAAACACAAATTGTTTTGTTGTATGTGTGTGCTGCTTCCATGTTTGGTGTGCTCACTTTGTTTTTGCAAAGCCAACAAAAATTGGTTGCCATGATGTTGCTCTTGCTCATCATGTTTATCGCGGCCATGTTTCTTGTGCGAAAAGAGAAAACGTAGGGCATAATTCACCATACCTTTATGCTGCTGCGGAAGGGCGCCCATTTTTAGATAGTGTCATCCCGACCGAAGTGGAGGGATCTCTCGATTAAACATATATCGACCACTCGAGATGACATAATAGAAAATATTGAACTAAATTGGTTATGCGACGAAACATCATTCAACTCACCGTCTTTTTGCTTCTGTTGGGAGTTGGTTTTTTTGCGTTTCGATCATTGATGCACACCTCACAAGCAGAAATCGTCTTTACAAACAAACAAACCATAACCGCCGAGGTGGTAAAAACAGATGAAGCACGAGAAAAAGGGCTTTCAAATCGATCAAATTTGGGGGTCGACAAAGGCATGTTGTTTGAATTTGAACAGCCAGGGCTTCATGTGTTTTGGATGAAGGATATGAATTTTCCCATTGATTTGATTTGGATTGATGGAAACAAGGTGATTGGGTTTGAGCAAAACATGCAGCCGGAACGACCGGTCATGACCAGATATTCCCCAAAAGTCCCGGTAAATCGGGTTTTGGAGCTTTCCGCGGGCTTGGTACAGGCTTGGGGATTAAAAGAGGGTGATTTGCTTGACATCAAGGAGATGAACCGGTAATATTCGGCCATATTCATAAATCGCCGGTATACAGGCACATTTGTGCACATTGGAACCGCGAACGAAACCTATGTCTCAATTTGCTGTGATCCAAACAGGAGGAAAGCAATATATTGTCCGAGAAGGGCAAGATCTTAAGGTAGAAAAATTAGAATTGGAAGTCGGAGCCCCGGTTGTGTTGGATGTTCTCTTGGTTTCTGATGACAATGGATCTGATGTAAAAGTCGGAAATCCATTGGTAAGTGGTGCAAATATCAAAGCAAGCGTGCTTGAGCAAGGAAGAGCTGATAAAGTGTCTGTGGTCAAGTACAAGTCAAAGTCTCGATACCGAAGAAACGTCGGTCATCGCCAGCCTTTCACGAAATTGCGCATTGAAAAAATCACCGCTTAAACGGTGATTTTTAATTAAGACGTCATGAAAAAATATTTCTCAATACTCAGCACATAACGAGAAAAATTTCTTCGTGACGTCTTGTCACGATAAAAAATTAAGGAGGAAGCTATGCAAAAACAATCCTACAACATCAAATCAACCCTTGCGGTTTATTGGAAACACTTGAAGCCTTTTGCCGGATTGGTTTTATTGGTTGTTTTGTTAATCTCAGCCGCAAACATATTTGATGTGATGGCGCCCATGTATTACAAAACATTTTTTGATGTTTTGGGATCTGGGGGAAACATGAACGAAAAAGCGGATCAGCTCATTTACATTTTGTTTGTT
>Ga0172375_10006995_pt1 | contig 15605 bp, 16 predicted proteins | sample LakKiv1m_FD_114537 | JGI IMG/M metagenome (GOLD analysis project Ga0172375, IMG submission 114537) | Freshwater microbial communities from Kabuno Bay, South-Kivu, Congo - kab_092012_11.1m | ecosystem: Environmental > Aquatic > Freshwater > Lake | place: Democratic Republic of the Congo... | reverse complement strand
TCACCCGAGGCTACAAGACCAAGAATGGACAGAAAATACTTCCTAAAAAGGATCCGGTAACGCTCTTCAATGAAGGTATCGCAGGCTATTGGTGCATATATACGACGAGCGAAAAGGACGCGACGTATGCGCTCGAAGCCTATCGTGAACGCATTGCCATTGAGCAACTCTTTGATGACCTGAAAAACACCTTGGACTGTGGCCGATTACGAGTACACACCGCTGCCGCGATGCATGGTCGGCTCTTCATTCAGTTCATTGCGCTCATTTTGTTGTCCGAACTGAAACGAAAGCTCAAGTTACTCAAGGATTAGGATAATCTTGATCGAGATGAAGTACGTACTTTGGATCTACACGTTACTTTTCGTCGGAAAAGTCGAATAATTCATCTATGGTGGCATGCAATCTCCGGGCGATGGAATGGGCGAGTCTCAGGCTCGGATTGTATCTGCCCTGTTCGAGATACACGATCGTCTCTCTGCGCACGCCCACCGCCTCAGCCAATTGATTCTGCGTGAGGTCGAGACGAGCGCGGAACTCCCTGATGTGTGTGATCAATCTTCTAAGTCTCCTCTGCGGCCCAGGAAATATTTATTAATGAAAAAAGTTATCAGCATCACTGCGATGATGAGAAACAAGACTTGTCCTGAACTGATTTTCAGCAATCCAAGATTGTCATTTAAGAGCAAAAGCGTTACCGCATAGAAAGATAAATACCATGAGTAAGCGAACGCGCGTCCTTCAATCCGCAGACTCCGTTCGTCATACTCAATTTTCTCGCCACCCTTGTGCCGAATAATGGAGTAGAGGGCTATGAAGACCGCGAATGTCAGGACAAATGGCAGGCCAATTTCAGCGAGAGGTGTCGTTCCCCTCATGATGAGCGCGATATCGCCGGCAAAGAGTGGAAGAGCGAGTACGATGACGAGAATTGTATTGCGTCGCTTTCGGGAGAATTTTTTTCGAGTTTTCATATTCGCACCATGTGCGAATTATATAACATAATGTGAGAAATATGCAACAAAAAAATTGCCCGACCATAGGCCCGGGCAGCTTTTTTATCTCTTATGCAGATTATAGGGCACCGTTTACCGCCCGAACACGCGCGGGGTCGCGCGCGAAACGAGGCTCTCGAGGAGGTCGGCGGGGAGGCAGTGCATATAGAGCGCCTGCGGCATATCCTTACTGGCGCCCGCCTGTTTCTTCGTGAGCTCGACGACGTCGGGGATGAGATCGTAGCCCTGCGGGTGTGCGAGCACGATGTCCATGCCGAGGCGGCTCGCGAGGCCGATCACGCCCGGATGAGGTCCCCTTTTACCCCACCCGAGCGCACGGGCTGCAAGCCAGGCAAGGTGCCTTGATCTCCCCTAGGGTCGATGCGATGATTGAATCCCGTCGGACTCCTTGCGGCGGAAAGGTTGAAGCATGAAAAAGGATGTAGACCTCCTCATTGTGCACGCGATAGTCGTCACCATGGATTCTCAGGGGAGCATCCTCCGCGACGGGGCCCTGGCGATCGACCGGGGCCTGATCGTGGAGCTGGGCGGCGACGCTGAGATCTCCACGCGATACGAGGCTCGCGAGGTCATAGACGCCTCAGACGCCCTCGTCATGCCCGGCCTGATAAACACGCATACCCACCTGGCGACCACCATGTTCAGGGGCTTGGCCGAGGACCTGCCTCTGGACTCCTGGCTGTCCAAGGTCTGGGCCTATGAAAGCGCAATGGTAGACGCCCGGACTGTCGGCCTCGCCTCCAGGGCGGGCATCCTCGAACTCATCATGGGTGGCGTCACTTGCGCGGTCGACATGTACTGGCACCCGAAGGTCACGGCGGAAGTCGCCAAGAAGGCGGGCTTCCGTCTCGCCGTCGGCCCTGTCTTCATGGAAGGGGAGGGTCGCCCTGACCGTCTGTCCCCAGCGGAGCGGGAGTCGCTTGCCCGCGAATTCGCGGAAACATATTCCGGCGACGACCTCATCCTGCCCATGCTTATGCCCCACGGCACCTGCACCGACTCGCCCGAGCTTCTCGCCTCGGTGAGAAAGCTGGCCGATGAGCTGGATCTCGGCGTCAACCTGCACTGCGCCGAGACCGCGGGGGAAAGGCGGGCCGTGCTCGCGCGCTACGGCAGAACTCCTGTCAGGCTCCTGGCCGACCTCGGATACCTCCAGGAACGGTGCATCCTCGCCCACTGCGTCCACGTGGACGAGGAGGAGATAGCCTTGCTCGCGGGCGGGGCTGCGGTCTCCCACAACCCCATGAGCAACCTCAAGCTGGCCTCTGGCATAGCCCCTCTCGCCACGATGGCCAAGGCCGGAGTGAGGCTCACGATAGGCACGGATGGGGCCCAGAGCGGCAACGACCTGAACATGTGGCTGGCCTTAAGACTTTGCGCTGCGCTCCAGAAGTGCCAAAACGCTGACACGACACTGTTCAAGGCCGAGGACGTGGTGCGGATGGCGACGGTGGAGGCAGCGAAGGCCATGGGCCTCGGCGATAAGATTGGCTCGCTCGAAAAGGGAAAGGTGGCTGACATCATCGTGATAGGCCTCGACGCCCCCCATCTTGCTCCGCTCTACGATGTGTACGCCCAACTCCTCTACGCAGTCGGCCGCGAGGACGTGAAGACTGTCCTGGTAGGCGGCAAGGTGGTAATGCGGGACCGAAGGGTCACGACCATGGACCAGGTGGAGAGTGTCGCTGATCTCAGACGGCTGTCGGCCGAGGTCCTGGCTGCCGCTTCGGGACGCTGACTGAGTTTTTCTTCTCCGCACAGCCGCATTAACCACCGATTTTTCACTCAAATCCCTCGAGTACCGCTTGACGGCCCAAGGAACCAGTTCTACCATTCTGTATATTAGTACAGTTCTGAACAAATGTTCAGTATCCGATCACGGAGGAGAAAAGGAGGAAGAACGATGGGCGGCAATTTCGACAAAGAGCTTTCGAGGCGCGAGTTTCTGAAAAAATCTGCTATGCTGGGCGCAGCTGGTGTTGTGGCGGCTTCTGTCGCCTCGCCGCTGGCCAAGGGCTTCTCTCAGGAAGTGTCCAGCACGGCTGTCCTCCGGTTTCAGCCGTCGTGGATCCCCGATGTCCAGAACGGCGGAGTCTACGCTGGGATCTACGAGGGGTACTACGCGAAGGAAAAACTAACGGTCAACATTCTTCCCGGAGGTCCCGGTATCCTCGGCGGCGCCGTCGTCGATTCGGGCGGAGCCGAGGTGGGCGAGATGGCCTCCTCCGTCGACATCGTGAAGGCCGTCAGCCAGGGCATGAAGCTTAAGACCTTCGCGACGGTGTTCCAGAGGAGCCCGGCTGGATTGGTCTACATCAAGCGCTATCCGGACGGCCGCAAGGGCGAGGACTTCTCTGGAGGCGTCCCCGCGCTCAAGGGCAAGCGCATCGGCATAACGGGTGGTACGAACCTGCCCTGGCGCGTCATGTGCGCCAAGGCCGGCCTCGACCCCGACAAGGACTTTCAGGTCGTGAGCACGGGCTTCGACCTCTCCCCCCTCCTCGACGGCACGGTGAAGGCCATCTGGTGCTTCCTGACCAATCAGCCGGGCATGGTGAGAGGTATGGGATACGACCTCGGCGTCATCGACTCCTACGAGTGGGGATACAAGGTGCCAGGCAACTTCCTCATCGCCAAGCCCGCCTTCCTCAGCGACCGCTTCGACGTGGCCAAGCGCTTCCTCTCCGCGACCAAGAAGGGTTGGGAGTACACAAACACGGAGAAGGGCGGGGCGGAGATTTGCGAGAAGATCACCAAGGTCCTCGCAGCCAACTACGGCACTAAGCTTGACCAGCAAATAGCCCAGTGCAGGGACCAAGTCCCCTTCATGCAGTCCGAGCTGACCAAGAAGAAGGGCCTGCTCTACGTGAACCTGCAGGACTGGGAAAACGCTATAAAGATCATGGCCGACATCGGCGAGCTGGAGAAAATCCCCAAAGTGGAGGACTTCGTGACGACAGCCGTGCTCGACAGCATCTAGAGCTGACAAGCGTCTCGCCCGCAGAACGCGTTTATTCCCGGAGGAATCTCATGAGCAGCGTCGTGGTGAAAGATGTGTCCAAGGCCTTCGTTATCAACAACGAAAAGTTCCAAGCCTTAAACGGGGTGAGCTTCGAGGTGGGCGACCACGAGATCGTCTCCCTCATCGGCCCCTCGGGCTGCGGAAAGTCGACGCTGCTCCGGCTGATCGGGGGGCTTCTGCCCTGGGACTCAGGAGAGATTGCCGTCTGCGGACTCGCGCCGGGCGAGGCGCGCAGGCAGCAGAAGTATTCCTTCGTGTTCCAGGACGCCGTTCTCTTCCCATGGAGGTCGGTGATCAAGAATGTCCAGCTCCCCATGGAGATCAACGGGACGGGCCGCGATAGGAAGGAGGCCAGGCGCCGCGCGGCTGAGATGCTCGCGCTAGTCGGGCTGAAGGGCTTCGAAGAAGCCTCGCCCCATCAGCTTTCCGGCGGCATGCGGCACAGGGTGGCCCTGGCCCGGGCCCTGGTTTTAAGCCCTCCCCTCATCTTCATGGACGAACCCTTCGCGGCCCTGGATGAAATAACCAGAGACAAAATGAACCTGGAAACGCTGAGGATTTGGAGCGAGACGCAGGCGAGCATCCTCTTTGTGACGCATTCCATAGAGGAGGCAGTTTTCCTTTCGGACAGGGTCCTCGTGTTCTCCACGCGGCCGGGCGAACTGATCGCCGACATCGACATAGATCTGCCGCGTCCCAGGAGCCTCGAACTCAAGCAGGACAGCTCCTGCTTCAAGTACACGAACCAGATTCGGCAGCTCCTCTCCCGTTCCCTGCGGAAGCTGATCGACGACGAAGAGGCCGGGGAGCGCCAGGCGGTCAGGGAGGAGGCTAGGTCATGACAGCCGCCTTTTCTCGGCCAGGGGGGCGTGGGCCCAGAATTTCGGCGAAGGCCATCGTCTCCGCCGCCTTGCCCTGGGTCGTCATCGGTCTCCTGTTGTGGGCTTGGGAGTTCCTGGTCGGTGATTCTCTCGCCTTCGTTTTGCCTCGGCCGAGCAGGATCATCGGTCAAATATTCATTGTCTTCCCGCTTCTCGCGCGGAACATGGGCTCGACCGTATCGAACGCCGTCTTCGGTTTCGCGGCTGGCAGCCTCTTCGGCCTCCTCTGCGCCGTGGGCTTCGTGTATAGCGCGACCTTCGCCAAGACCGTCTATCCCCACACCCTCGTTCTGCGAAGCCTCCCTCTCATGGCCCTTCTGCCCATCCTGAACGGCATACTCGGCACGGGCCCAGCCTCGAAGATCTCCATCGTCGCGCTGGCATCCTTCTTCCCCGTCCTCGTCAACTCGGTGCAGGGTCTGACCTCGGTCAGCACCCAGACGGTCGAACTCATGCATTCGCTCAATGCGACCAAACGGGACATCTTCTGGAAGGTCAGGTTGCCGGCCTCGCTGCCTTATCTCTTCACGGGCCTGAAGATATCGGCCTCGGGGGCCATACTGGCGGCGATCATCAGCGAGTACATGTACGCAGTCAAGGGCATTGGTGCCCTCATCGTCACCTTCATGTTCGGGGCCAGGGTCCTCGATCTCTGGGCGGCGATGCTGGTGTCAGCCCTTCTTTCCATCCTCTTCTACTGGGTCATCCGCGCCGTCGAGCGCCTCTGCATCCCCTGGGGGAAAAGCGTGAGGGAGGCATGATGATCGCAAGGAAGCTGTTCTTCCGGGAGAAGTCCTTCTGGATAAACGTGGTTGCCATAACTCTCATCCTCTGCGCCTGGGAGTTCCTCTTCGCCAACCAGGACAACCTGGACGCGATCTCGGGGGCCATAGCCAGGGGCACGGGCGTCAAGCTGCAGCTCAACGCCTTTTCTGGCATGGCCGTGCCCAAGCCCTCGCGGATAGCCAATATCCTCGCCACTACGCCGAGGAACAAGCGGGGCGGGCCCGAATTTTTCTGGTACCACGCGCAGTCGACCCTCTCGGCAGCCCTACTCGGTTTCTTCGTGGGGAACTTGGTCGCCATCCTCTTCGCCCTCCTCTTCACCTACGTGAAACCCCTTGAAAAGGCCTTCATGCCGGTCTTTCTCGTCATAAGGAGCATACCTCTTGTGGCCATAACGCCGCTTTTGCTGCGGCTGAGGTATACGCTCTCGGATATGGCCGCCGTCCAGAACAGCGCCGCGCTGAACGCCCTCTTCGGCTCCGGCCAGGCGGTGAAAATGCTCGTCGTCGTCCTCATCGTTTTCTTCCCGACCATGGTCAACGTCCACGAGGGCCTCAAGTCCGTCAGCGTCCAGGAGATGGAGCTGATGAAGAGCATGAACGCCTCGGGCTGGCAGATTTTCCTCCACCTGCGCGTGTACAAGGCCCTGCCTATGACCTTCTCGGCCCTGAAGATAGCCTCGGCCAGCTCCGTGCTCGCGGTCACAGTGGCCGAGTGGCTGGGCTCGGATCGGGGCCTCGGGTTCATCATGAGCCAGGGCGCCACGGCCAGCCTCGACGCCCGCCACGTCTGGGGATCCATAGTCATCATCGTCGCATTCGCCCTCCTGTTTTACGCTGCGGTTTCGGCCCTGGAGAAGCTCATCCTCCCCTGGAACGAGTCGGTGCTGGCCCTCAAGAAGGCCATGAACGGGGCGGCCATGGACAAGTTGGAGGAATGAGATGTCCGACATGAGCTTGGGGCTGACTGAACTTCGGGCGCTGCGGAGCTTTTTCGAGGAAAGGGCAGGGCGGATAAGCTCGCTAAGGCGGGCCTTGCACGCCATCCCGGAGCTGGGGTTCGCCGAGGTGGAGACCTCGGCCTACGTGAGGAAGGAGCTGGAGTCCCTCGGCGTCGTCTACGAAGGAGGCATCGGGGGAACTGGCATCATTGCGAGGATTGGTCGCGGCGGCTTCGCCGACCCTTCTGGCCGTCCTCGCCGCAGGGTGGCGATACGCGCGGACATGGATGGCCTCCCCATCCAGGAAGAGGGAGAAAAGCCCTACGCCTCCAGGTGCGCGGGAAGGATGCACGCCTGCGGTCACGACGCCCATACGGCCATGCTCCTCGGCGCCGCGGAATTTTTCAAATCCATGGAGGCATCGCTGGACGGCGAAGTTCTCCTCGTCTTCCAGCCGGCGGAGGAACGCTCCGACGGGGCGGGGTTGACGGGCGCGCGCCACATCCTCCGATCGGGCCTCCTGGACGGTGTCGCGGCCGTGCTGGGGGCCCACGTCACGAACGATGCCCCGGCCGGAACCTTCGGGATCATTCCGGGGCCGGTGACCGCCTCGGGGGACATGTTCAGGGCGACGATCCGCGGAAGGGGAGGCCACGACGCCTTCGTCCATAGGACCATCGATCCTATCTTCCTCGCCACCCAGGTCCTTAACGCCATATACGCCATCAGGTCGAGGAAGATCGGCCCGACAGAGCGCGGAACCCTGTCCGTGGGCACGATAGAGGCTGGCACGACCGCCAATGTCATTCCGGACCGGGCGCTGATCACCGGGACGATCCGGACCTTCGACCCAGGGGTCAGGGAAGTCTTCCTCGCGGAGCTGAAGAGGGCCCTGAAGATCGCCGAGGCCCTGGGCGGCAGCAGCGAGCTGGAAATTCCGGTCAGCCTGCCCGCAACACTGAACGACGCGACCCTCGCGGCGACGGCTCGGAAGGCCGCCACAGAGCTGTTCGGCGCCGAAAGCATCCATCCCATGGAACCTATGATGGGGGTCGAGGACTTCTCCTGGTATTCCTCCTCCTTCCCTTCGCTTTTCGTGATGCTGGGGACCAGGCTGGGGGACGGGGTCGACAGACCTCTCCACAGCTCCCGCTTCGACATCGACGACGGTGTCCTGTACAAGGGGAGCGCCCTCCTTTCACTCGCGGCGCTCGACGTTCTTTCCGGAAGCCCTAGACAGGGAGGGAGTTGATATGGCGAACGAAATACAAGGTTGCCCGAAGCGCGAAGCTGATCCCCGATTGACCGGAGCCCGCATGGATACGATATGCCCCCATGCAGGGGCGGGGAGGGTCGGCACCGAGCCCTATCCGAGCGTCGTACCCGTATACCAGGCCACCACCTACTGGTTCGAGCACGCCTCCAGCCTCGAGGAGATGCTCGAGGGAAAGCGCGGCGGCAACGCCTACTCGCGATGGGGAACGGTCACCAACGCCGCCCTCGAGAGTGCCTTGTCGACGTTGATCGGAGGGGGGACGACCATCACGACTTCCTCGGGGATGGCGGCCAACTTCGCGGCGCTCCAGGCGGCCGGCCTGCGCTGCGGCAGAACGGCACTCGTCTCCAGGGAAATATACGGGAACACCTACGATATTCTTAAGAACCATTTCGAGCGGGGAGGGGCGCGCTGCCTCTTCGCCGACTTCAAGGACCAGGCGGCGCTGGAGGACACGATGGCCGCGGAGAGGCCGGACGTCGTCTTCTTCGAGGTCCTGGCGAACCCAACCCTCTCCGTGATCGACGCCCCGCGTGTGATCGCCGCGGCCCACGCCGTGGGTGCCAAGGTCGTCGTGGACAATACCTTCGCGACTCCCTACCTTTACCGCGCCTTCGTCGAAGGAGCGGATTTCGAAACCCACAGCCTGACCAAGTACCTAAACGGCCACGGCGACGCCCTGGGCGGCTCGATCACCTGCGGGGCGGAGGAGTTCGGCAACCTCGAGAACATCGTCTGCACCCAGGGCTGCGTGCTCAGTCCCGACGCCGCACGCCTCATCCAGCGCGGCCTCGCGACCTTCGCCCTCAGGATGCGGCAGCACTGCGCATGCGCGGCGGCCTTGGCCGTCTTTCTCGCCGGCGCGCGGGAGATCGAGAACGTGCGTTTCCCCGGCTTGCCCTCCCACCACACCCACGGGGTGGCAAAGAAACTCTTTAGGCCGGGCGAATACGGCGGCATGCTCTGTTTCGACCTGAAGGGCGCAGGCAAGGACGAGGCCTTCAGGTTCATCGACGCGCTCAGACTCATAACCCCGGCGGGCTCGCTCGGTGACGTGAAGTCGCTCATCGTGCACCCTTCGTCGACAACCCATCACTCCTTGGGCGTCGAGGAGAAGCGCAGGATTGGCATCTCCGATTCCACCCTGCGCCTTTCCGCTGGCATCGAGGATCCTGAGGACCTTCTGGAGGATCTGAAAGCGGCCTTGAAAGCCATAGCCTAGAAGGCCATAGGCCCAGAAAAATGTCGGCTAAAAAGTCGAAAAATAGCAGGGAGGCTGTCTGTCGTATGAGCAAAGCAAATGATTCACGTTCCGAGCCATGGATCGAAATAGCGCTCGAAACGGCGACGAGGTTGAGGATGCGCGTCCTCGAGCACTGTCTTAAGAACGACGGCGGCTATCTGTCCCAGGCCTGTTCATCGGCCGAAATGCTTTCGACCCTTTATCTGAAAACTCTGCGCCTTGGGCCGAGTGTCGCTCCGGCCGTCCCGCTCCCCTTCCCCGGGGTGCCCGGGACCCGGGGCGTGAGCTACGTGAACGGCGCTGGATACAACGGCCCGGTCGGCCCAGGCCTGGACAGGTTCTTCCTGAGCCCGGCGCACTACGCTTTGGCCCTCTACGCCGTTCTCATCGAAACCGGGCGAATGTCCCCCGAAGGTCTCGAGCAATTCAACAAAGATGGGAGTTCCGTGGAGATGATAGGGGGCGAACATTCGCCGGGCTTCGAGGCCATGGGGGGAGCCCTCGCCCAGACCTTGAGCCAGGCCGCCGGCCTCGCATGGGCGCGCGGGAAGACCGGCGACGAGGGGAGGGTCTTCGTATTCCTCTCCGACGGCGAGTTCCAGGAGGGACAGACCTGGGAGGCCATACAGGCTATGGTTTTCCACGGCATCGGGAACCTGATAGCCTACGTCGACGTCAACGGCCAGCAGTGCGACGGGCCAATGGAGGAAGTCATGGGCATAGAACCGCTGGATGCCCGCATCAGGGCCTTCGGCGCCACGGCCGTCACCGTGGACGGCCACGACCCTGCTGCCCTGGACGAGGCCTCCCGAGACAAGGGTCCTGCCGCACCCCATTTTGTGCTCTGCAGGACGGACCCCTGCAGGGGAGTCGAGCTCCTCGAGCGCAGGCGGCCCAAGCTGCACTATCTCAGATTCACCTCGCCAGCCGAAAAAGCCGGGTACGAAGCCTTCTTCAGGGAAAGGGGCTGAGCCATGGAAGTCCTCTCAAGGGTACACGAAAGGAATCTCGTGGCGTGGGCGAAAGACAAGCCCCGCGTCGTCGTCCTCTCGGCCGACCTCACCGGGTCCACGGAGATCGCCGAATTCAGGCGCGCCTATCCGGACCGCTTCTTTTCGATGGGCGTCGCCGAGCAGAATATGGTCAGCTTCGCGGCCGGCCTGGCCCGGGGCGGCTATATCCCCCTCATCCACACCTTCTCAGTGTTCATCTACCGCCAAGCCCTGAACCAGATAGTCAGCTCCGTGGCCTATCCCAACCTGCCCGTGAAATTCTTCGGCTTTCTGCCGGGGATCACCACGCCGGGAGGGGCGACCCATCAGGCCATAGAGGACGTCGCGGTCATGAGGGCCATGCCGAACATGACCATCTTCGAGCCCGGGGATGCGACCGAGGTGGAGAGCATCCTCGATCCTGTCCTCGCGGCGCAGGGACCGGTATACGTCCGGATGCTGCGGGGCGAAATTCCGCGGCTCTTCCCCCAGGACGAACCCTTTGTGCCCGGACGTCCGCGCATTCTCTCTGAGGGCAAGGACATCACCCTCCTGACCTCGGGCATATGCACCGAAGAAGCCATGCGCGCTACTACCGCCCTCGCCGGTTGCGGAATCTCAGTCCGCCACCTGCACGTGTCGACGCACAAGCCCATGGACGGCGCGGCGCTGCTCGATGCCCTTGCGTCTCCGAAATACGGCGTGATCACGATGGAGAACCACACGACCATAGGAGGCCTCGGCTCAGAAATAGCCGAGTTGATGGCCGAAAACCGGATCGGCGTGGGCCTGCGGAGAATGGGCATAGGCGACAGTTTCGCCCACGGCGGATCCCGGGCTTACCTCATGCGGGAGTACGGGCTCGACGCCCAGACCCTCGTCCGCGTCGTCGAGTCCCTCATCGGACGGAAGATCGGCATCACCGAGGCCGAACTCGGCGCCGTGCGCATCGAGGCAGTGCACAGCCTCGCGAAGGCGGAGGCGCTCTGATGGTTGGAAGCGCGAAGATGGACGGTGGCGCAAAGGCTGGTGGACTCCTTGCCGCCTCCTTGAGCGGAGAGAGGCTCCGCGTCACCTATCTGCTCTCGGGCGACGAGGACCAAGCGCGCGCGGCCGCCAAGGACATCTGCTTCGAGCAGAGCGTCGAGTTCCCCGAGGATCTCCTCGCGCCCGGCCTGATCAAGGAAGCCATAGTCGGGCGCATCGAGGGCTTCGAAGGCCTCGGGCCGGAAAAGTATCGCGCCGTCGTCAGCTTCGCGGTCGAGACGGCACAGGCCGACATAGTCCAGTTGCTCAACGTGGTCTACGGCAACATCAGCATCAAGCCGAACGTCCGCGTTGAGCGTCTCGACCTGCCCGATAGCCTTCTCAGGCGCTTCCCCGGACCACGCTTCGGAAGGCAGGGCTTGCGCAGGCTCCTTTGCCTGCCCGAGCGCCCGCTGACCAGCACCGCGCTCAAGCCCATGGGGCTGTCGCCCGCGGAGATCGCCGAACAGGCCTACCGCTTCGCCCTAGGGGGGATCGACCTCATCAAGGACGACCACGGCCTTTCCGACCAGGTCTTCTGCCCCTTCGAGGAGAGAGTGGGGCGCTGCGCCGAAGCAGTGGAGCGCGCGAACCGCGAGACGGGCCTGCGTTCAATTTACATGGCCAACGTCACGGGCAGGATGGATAAGATTCAGCCTCAAGCACGCAAAGCCAAGGAACTTGGGGCAGGCGCGCTCCTCATCTGTCCCTCCCTGACGGGCTTCGACGCCCTCAGGTTCCTAGCCGAGGACGAGACTGTAGGCCTGCCCATCATGGCCCATCCCTCCTTCGGCGGGGTACTCGCCACCTCCCCGACCCAAGGGATGAGCCACTCGACGCTGTACGGGACCCTCATGCGGGTCTGCGGGGCGGATGCCACCATATATCCCAACTTCGGTGGCAGGTTTTCCTTCTCGAAGGAGGAGTGCCTCGGCATCGCCGAGGCCACTGAGGAGCCCCTGGGTGGACTCAGAGCTTCCTTCCCCGCCCCTGGGGGAGGCATGACGCCCGAAAGAACGGCCGAGATGCTCGATGTGTATGGCAGGGACTTCATCCTCCTCGTGGGGGCGGGCCTACATCGCGGCGGCCCCGACCTGACCGAGAACGCAAGGCGGCTTCTCGCCATGCTGAAAGGAATCTGAAGATGACGATGGGGAACGGATACGCGGCTGAGCAGATGTTGATAGCCGCCAACCTCTATTATCTGGAGGGCATGACGCAGGAGGAGGTGGCCGACAAACTCGGGCTCTCCCGGGTAGCCGTGACGAGGATGCTTAAGCGGGCTCGCGACGAGGGCCTCGTCCAGATCACCGTCAAGGAACCTTTGCCTGAGCTTTATCGGATCTCCCTCGATCTGGAAAAGCGGTATCACCTCAGGACCGCGATCGTCGCGCCGGGGAGAGAGGACGCCAGGGAGGCTGCGGAGTCTGTGGGAAGGGCTGGAGCCGATCTGCTGGACCGCCTGATCACCCCGGGCTGCAGGATAGGCCTGGCCTGGAGCGCCACAGTGAGCGCCATGGTTCCCTACGTTCGACGGCCTGCCCGGCGGCCCAGTCGCATCAATGAGCTGGCAGGAACCTACCTGAGCAAGGGTATTCCGTACGGCGTCTCCTGGCAGCTCGCGGAAAAACTCGGCGTGTCGGTCGAGAGCATTCCCATGCCCGTCCTCGTGCGGGACGGCCTCGTCAAGGAGATGATGATCCGGGAGCCGGCCATAGGCGCGGCCCTCAAAAATGCCGCCGAGGTGGATTTTGCCTTTGTGGGGTTGGGGAATATCTCTCGCGCCTCGAGCATCTGGCAGACCGGCTACATTGGAGAGGAGCAGCTTGAGGAGTTCAAAACCAAGGGGGCGGTTGGGGATATCCTCATGCGGTATTACGACGCCTCGGGCAGGTACATCCCCATGTCCTTCGAGGACAAGACGATCTCCCTCGAGTGGAGGCAGATCCGGAAGCTGCCCTTCGTGGTAGCCATGGCCTTCGGCCCTGAAAAGGTGGATGCCATAGCCGGGGCCCTCGCCGGCGGTATCATCCAAGGACTCGTCACCGATCGCTGGACTGCTGAGACGCTCCTGGCGCGTTGAGGCTGGAGGAGGAAACGGCGTGAAACCTTTCTGTACCATACGGCTCGATGACGAGGCGGGGAGCCTCGTCGTCCTCGATCAGACTCTTCTTCCCAACGAGATTGCCTATCTGAGGCTGACGACCCAAGAAGCCATCTGGGAGGCCATACGCCGGTTGAGGGTGAGAGGCGCCCCAGCCATAGGCATCGCCGCCGCGTACGGCGTCTATCTCGCCGTGCGGAACTCTCAAGAGAAGGAGTATCGGGGGATGCTGGCCGAGTTCATGAAGGCCAAGGCTTATTTGGCCACCTCGCGCCCCACAGCCGTCAACCTCTTCTGGGCCCTCGACCGGATGGAGCTGCGTTTGCGTTCGCTGGAGGGGCGGGGCCCGGAGGCGATCAAGGCCGGGCTGCGGGCTGAGGCCGAAGCCATCGAAGCCCAGGACGAGGAGACATGTCGCTCCATAGGGGAAAACGCCCTGCCTCTGCTCGGCCGAAGCTGGGGGCTATTGACGCACTGCAACGCCGGAGCTCTGGCCACGGCGCGCTACGGCACGGCCTTGGCCCCGATCTACCTTGGCCAGGAGCGTGGATACGGCTTCAGGGTCTTCGCCGACGAGACGCGCCCCTTGCTGCAGGGAGCCCGCCTCACCGCGTGGGAACTCACCCAGGCCGGGGTCGACCTCACCCTCATCTGCGACAATATGGCCTCGATCGTCATGAAAAAGGGCTGGGTGAAGGCCGTCCTCGTGGGCTGCGACAGAGTTGCGGCCAACGGCGACGCAGCGAACAAGATAGGCACCTCTGGCCTCGCCATATTGGCGGCGCATTACGGCGTACCCTTCTACGTGCACGCTCCGCTTTCGACCATAGATCTCCACACGCCCACGGGGGGAGAGATTGAGATTGAGGAGAGGCCGGCCGAGGAGGTGACCGAGGCTTGGTACGCGCGGCGCATGGCCCCGGAGGGCGTGAAGGTCTACAACCCCGCCTTCGACGTCACCGACGCCGGCCTCATAACGGCCATCGTAACCGAGAAGGGAGTCGCCCGCCCCCCCTATGAGGTTTCCCTCAGGAACCTGGCCGGAGGGCGGGCCACCTGAGGCTCGCGGAGCCGGTTTAGAACGCGCTGCGCTCGGCGCCGCGGGCGAGAAGTTTCTTGAGCGCGGCGGCCGGGTCGGCGAACTTGCCGAGCAGGATCATCGCCGCGATGATGTAGGGCTTGTAGCTCGCCTCGCGGTAGGTGTCGTCGCGGTAGCGGTCGAAGACGGTGGCGGCGACTTCGCCTGCGGCGCAGGACACGTCGGTGATGTCGGCGGGGAGGCAGTGCATGTAGAGCGCCTGAGGCATATCCTTGCCGGCGCCCGCCGTGAGCTTCATCTTCTCCTCGGTGCACTCCCAATCCTTGTACTTCGCGTTGTTCGCGAGCGCCTCTTTCTCGAGTGCCTTGAGGCCGTCCCTGTCGCCCGCGTGGAGGAGGGGAACGCGCTTCAGCATCACGTCGTAGGGAGCCCAGCTCTTCGGGTAGACGATGTCGGCGCCTTTAAACGCCTCGTCCATCGAGTCGGTGTAGGAGAAGCTTCCGCCCGAGGCGGCCGCCTGTTTCTTGGTGAGCTCGACGACGTCGGGGATGAGATCGTAGCCCTGCGGGTGGGCGAGCACGATGTCCATGCCGAGGCGGCTCGCGAGTCCGATCACGCCCTGAGGCACCGAAAGCGGCTTGCCGTAGGAGGGGCTGTAGGCCCAGCTCATCACGATCTTCTTGCCCTTGAGCTTCTCAATGCCACCGAAATGATGGGCGAGGTGCAGGAAGTCCGCCATCGACTGGGTCGGGTGGTCGATGTCGCTCTGCAGGTTGACGATGGTCGGCCGGGAGGGCAGAACGCCCGCCTTCACGCCATCGTCGAGGGCGGCGCCGACTTCGCGCTGGTAGCGGTCGCCTTCGCCGAGGTACATGTCGTCGCGGATGCCGATGGCCTCGGTGAGGAAGCTGATCATGTTCGCGGTTTCACGCACGGTTTCGCCGTGGGCGATCTGGCTCTTGCCCTCGTCGAGGTCCTGGATGTAGAGGCCCAGGAGGTTGCAGGCCGAGGCGAAGGAGAAGCGCGTGCGCGTCGAGTTGTCGCGGAAGTTCGACACGGCGATGCCGGAGTCGAAGATGCGCGGACTTATGTTATTCTCACGCATGGCGCGCAGGATGTCGGCGACCAGGAAGGTGGCGTCGAGCTCATCGCGGGTCTTCTCCCACGTGAGAAGGAAGTCCTTGCCTGCCATATTGATTTTTTTCGAAGCTAATTCGCGTATAAGATTCTTGATCTCCGTCGTGTCCATAAACCCTCCAATCCGATTGCGTACGTAGGAG
>Ga0172375_10006993_pt1 | contig 15607 bp, 14 predicted proteins | sample LakKiv1m_FD_114537 | JGI IMG/M metagenome (GOLD analysis project Ga0172375, IMG submission 114537) | Freshwater microbial communities from Kabuno Bay, South-Kivu, Congo - kab_092012_11.1m | ecosystem: Environmental > Aquatic > Freshwater > Lake | place: Democratic Republic of the Congo... | reverse complement strand
AGCCATAATAGGCAAAAGCTGGGTTATTTCAGAACCGACTGTTTCAATAACCTTATACCCCCATGTGGCTATGCCTAAAACTATTGCCAACCCTCCTATAACCACGCTTAAATGCTGGCTAAACACTCCCGCGCCAACCATCACTCCAGTAGCATTGGCAACATCGTTGGCGCCCCAGGTATAAGCCACATAGCAACCGCTTGTTATAATAAGCGTTGCCATGCATATCTTTATATAACGGCGCGGCACAAATCTATAAAATATATTTTTAAAAATCCTATAAAAGATATAGCCTAAAATCGCCGCGCCAACAGGAGTAAAAATCCAGCAGATGAATATATCGCAAAGGACTTTCCATTTAATTGGAGCGTGGACCGCGAGCCCCGCGCCGGCAACTGCGCCCACAATAGAATGGCTCGTGGAAATAGGCATCTTCCAGGCAGTAGCCAAGACTACCCAGGCGCAGGCAGCAAAAGAAGCAACTAGCGCTATGTATAAAGACGTGGCGCTGTCCAGTTCTCCCATCGGCACAATGCCTTTGCCAATGGTCTTAACTACATGAGAACCCTGAAGGAATGCACCTAAGAAACCAAAAACAACTATTAAAACAACCGCTTGCTTTAGGGTTAATACTTTCGACCCGACTGCCGTACCGAGGGAATTAGCTGCATCGTTGGCGCCTATAGACCAACCCACCCCTATTCCCATCAATACTACTAAAGGAATTAATAATAGATGCATTCTATATAAGATTAAGTATTAGATCTTAAAGAATATGAAGGTTTGCATATTAAAAAACCAGAATATATTTTAAACAATAATAGCCTAAATGACAAGATAAATTAAATAAGCGCTTTGCCGCCATTATGCAATCGGCGCAAAACATAAATACTTTTATTTTCCTATGCTAAACATGCTCTGCGGCAGTTCGTATAACTGTATCAATCGGCTGTTCTTTTCATTCCTCTTTAATAATATCAGGACATAGTCGTCAACAAATACAGGCGCCCATTTAGGATCCCGAACCCTCCTGATAAGAAAAGGCTGCGCCCACGGCGTATAATCGTGGCGATAAAAATAAATCACGTTAAAATTATACCGGCCGTCAATCTTTTTCCAAACTTCTTCATCCTCCTGCGCTGGAACATACACTTCCTTTAAAAAAGATACGCTGTAAGCCTCTGGCCGGTTGTCCACGAATACCCTCTGCTGCGGGAAAAGGTTATAAATCAAATATCCTCCAATATCGTAATTATTGAATATCGGCCCTTCTATTTTATTCTGCCGGAAGAAATACGCCGACATCTGTATGCCGGGTAGTAATCCTATACCCGCCATCGCCTTAAACATAAGCTGGTTAAATCTTAAAAAGCCTAATAGCAGAACTAAAGCTATAGAAACCACCCTTAGGCTATATTGAATGACTTTTTTTACGCGCATACCGGCGCCTTGAATAATAGAATAGAAATTACCGCTGACTATAGGCATAAAGAATAAGCCGAACATCGGAATGCCCCTTACTGCTCTCCAGGAAAAAACGCTGAAAAACAAACTAAGCAGAAACGAAGCAATGAATTTCTTGGTTTTCCTTTTTAAAACAATACTTATAAAACTCACGACCATAAGCGCGAACATAACTTCAAAGTATAAATAAATAGGGTTACCAAACCTCTTCTGCAAAAAAATAACTGACCGGTTCTCGGCAATCATATAACCGTATTCCTTGAAAATAGTAAAAGGCACCAATGCACCTTTTATGCCAAAAGGACTAATAACACATACTGCACTCGTAACCAAAAATAACAATAGATACTGCCCAATAATCTCTTTGTTTTTATTGTTAACCCAACTGTCATATAGAAAAATGACTACTAATAACGGCCCCATAAAGAAAAAAATATGCAAATTAACCCAGCATACCTGTAGTAACGCCAGCGTCAATATAAATTTAAAATTCATCTTCTCTCCTCTGAATCGGCTGAGAAGATAAAAATAAATACCAAGGATTAAACAACTGAAGCCCTCGGGTCTTATCTCCGTCCTAAAAGCGGCCAAGGGAATGCTTAAAACCGCGAACAAAAAGACGTAAGTAAAATCAGTCACCCGTTCTGCTGCTTTGAGGAAAAACAAAAACGCCAGCAGGTTAATCAATATGTAAAAAACCGATAGACCACTGAAGCCAAAAAATTTATGCACGAGATAAAATATAACTCCGGCTCCCCAGTGGTGGGTAATAGTGGGATACTGCGGTTCGGTATAGGAATAGAAATTGCTGTCTATGAGGCGGTGCTGTTTTAAGAATACTTCCCCGTTTTTAATATGCCTGCCCAAATCGGCACAGGCGAGATTTATCTTCTGCGCAAAAAATAAGCAAAATAATACGCATATGATAAAAATCAATATTGATTTTGCTATTTGGGAAGAAAATTTAATGGCAGACCTCTAATAGAAATAATCTATTAAATATCCAACTACTGTCTCTAATATTTCAACTTAGTAAAAGACTATGTAAAACTTTAAAATAATCCGGGAAAGATTTGGAAATACAGCCTACATCGTCAATACGGCTGGGAGAGTTTGCGCAGAGCGCCGCTATTACCATGCTCATTGCCGTGCGGTGGTCGCCGAAGCTTTTCAAATTTGCCCCCTTAAGGACTTTAGCACCTTCTACTACCGCAATTTCCTTGTTAGCCTTGGCTCTGATTTTTATCTTTACGCCCATTCTGGATAAATTCGCAGCCATAGATTTTATCCTGTCCGTCTCTTTTACCCGCAACTCTCCTATACCTTCAAAAACACTCCTGCCTTTTGCCAAAGACGCAGCCACCATTAAAATCGGCAACTCATCAATCAATCGCGGCATAACATTTTCTTTAATCGCAACTCCTTTTAGATTAGAGGACTTTATAACTAAGTCTGCCGCAGGCTCAAAATAATTCCGCCTTTTGTAAACAATCTTTATATCCGCCCCCATTTTTCTCAATACATCAATTACGCCGCTTCTGGAAGGATTGAGGCTGACATCTTTTATTGCAACTTGCGAACCTTTTAACAGGGATGCCAAAACCATAAAGAAAGATACGCTGGATATATCGGAAGGAATAAAAATTTTTCCGGGCGAAATTAAATCCGACTGCTGAATATATACATTCTTCCCTTTTGATTTTATATTCGCGCCGAATAGCTTCAACATCCTTTCGGTATGGTCGCGCGATTGTACCGGTTCATAAATTCTGGTCCGGCCTTTAGCATATAATCCCGCAAGAAGTATCGCTGATTTTACCTGCGCGCTAGGGATTGGCATCCTCCAGGATACAGCTTTCAAACAGGAAGGATAAATTTTTACAGGAGGAAATTCCTCTTTTCCCTTTTTAAGCGCCTTTATGTTTGCTCCCATTAACCTCAATGGCTGGGTTACCCTGGACATCGGCCTACTGCGTAAAGACCCTTTAGCTTCAAGCGCTACGCTGAAGTTTTGCCCGGACAATAAACCGATAAGCAACCTCATACTCGTCCCTGATTCGCCTAAATTGATTGTCTTAGCTGGACTATTTAAACCAGCTAAACCTCTCCCATAAACCCTAAGCCCACCCTTACTTAATTTTTTTATCTTAATACCCAGGGCCTGAAAAGCCTTTAATGTAGCTACGCAATCTTTGGAAAAACTAAAATTATCTATTAAGGTGCTGCCTTTTGCTATGGAGCTGATTATGACTGCGCGGTGGGAAATCGATTTGTCTCCGGGGATGTTATCTATAACGCCTTGGATTTTTTTGCAGGGTTTTATAAGATATGCCATTAATTTACCCTGTTAGCCTGGTCGCCTTCGCTAACCTTGTCTTTGTTAAAACCTTCCAAGAAATCTGCTGCGCTTATTGTGTCGTGTATTTTTTCAACGCGTACAAAACCTAACGAGGTGTTTTTATGCATAATTTCAAAAATATCTTTCAATTCTATACCTTCGGGCTTCCCAGCATCAAGCACTACGAAACCATATGTTTTATTAACGAGCAAAACTTCTGTTGAAAGCGGAGGTTTTGTATGCTGGAACGAACTCGGTTTAACAACTATCTTCTCTAAATCTTCCCCTTTGCTTGCCTTGCTGCTTGCGCCTGCAGGAGATGCATTTATAATTTTTGCCCTTAATTCGTCTCTCTCTAAAATAAGCGCGTTTAAACGCGTCTGCAGATGTATTACTTCCTGGCTCTTCACATTTAAAGCAATCTTTATGTCTTTTTTATCCTGCTCTAATTGCACAATCTCATTCTGCAGGCTTTCATGTTCGTCCATCAATAATTCTTTTGCCTGCGTCTCTATCTTGAGTTTTTCTTGTAATTCCGGTATGAGTTTTTCGTTCTCTTTGTTCTTTTCCTCCAAGGCCAATTTTTCCCTGGTCGCTTCTTCTATCTGCTCCTGAAGCTTATTCTTTTGGCTTTCTACCAATGCAAGCTGCGTCTCCAGCTCCTTGCGGTTTTTACTCTCATATGTATAAGAAATAAAATAAAAACCGGCTATTCCCAGGAATATTACCGCAAGAAAAACGATAAAAAACATTAACGCATTCGCTCTATTTTCCAATAGGTTATGCATATCGCCTATAATTTAATTAATTTAATTTGATTATAGCACAAGATTGACAAAATGCAATCTCAACTAGGCTAAATTTATCCAAAAAATTATTGGGTAAGTAGATTGTGATGGGTAAATTAAACTTTAACATCCCCTACGGCGTCTTTTATTTCCTTTGGCAGTTGAGAAGTAAATTCCATGAATCGCTTCTTACCTGGATGATAGAATCCTAAATCCTTTGCATGTAAAGCCAACCTGGAAAAATCATTTTTGTTGCCATATTTAGCGTCGCCGAGAATGGGATGTTTAAGGTAAGAAAGATGAACCCGCAATTGATGGGTGCGCCCTGTCTGCGGCATTAGTTCAAGAAGGGTAAATTTATCGAAGCGTTTAATAACTTTATATTTAGTCTGGGCCTGCCTGGAACCGTCGCTAAAAGAAACAGCCATATTCTTCCTCTTCGTAGGATGCCTGCTTATAGGCAGGTCTATCGTCCCTTCCTTAAATTCCAATACGCCTCTCGCCAAGGCAATATAACGCCGTTTTATGGAATGCTCCTTAAACTGTTTGGTTAATTCCAAGTGCGTGAAATTATTTTTGGCGATGACCATAACGCCGGACGTCTCTTTGTCCAGGCGATGCACTATCCCCGGGCGCTGCGGATTCACATCGGATAGTTGTTTGGTGTGGTATAAGAGCGCATTGACAAGCGTAGATTCATAATTACCGGCGCCAGGATGCACTATCAAGCCGGCGGGCTTATTGAGAACTATGATATCTTCGTCTTCGTATATTATATCTAACGGGATATTTTCCGGCTCAAGCGAAGTATCTTTCTTGGAAGGAAACGCCACCTCTAATTCGTCGTATAATTTAAGGCAGTAGTGCGGCTTTACAGTTTTATTATTGACTAAAACGAGGCCGTCAGCAACCAGCTTTTTGAAAGACGTCCTCGAGTAATCCTTGAGTTGAGTTGCCAGAAAGACATCTATCCTTAAGCCGGCATCGCCCTCTTCTACTTTGAAATTTTTCTTTTCCACAACATTATATAAAATAGCGAGCTGAACACAAATAAAACTATGCAGAAATACTGGAATACCGTCAAACCAAGGGGCAACCTTGGGGAATCCCCCCTGATAAATTCCATAAAAAACCTGATAACCGAATAATACAAAAGATAACTTACAAAAATTGCTCCATTTTGATGAGGAATCCTCTGTTTAAACTTTAGTGCGATGAATAACATAAGCAATAGAAATGAAGAAATCAATTGCGTGGGGATAAGCCTGGCATTATGCACCGGGAAATAAATCCCGAATTTCGAAGGCAGGCCATAACAACAACCATTCAAAAAACAGCCGATTCTGCCGATGGAGTGGCCCAACACCACATAAGGCGAAAGTAAATCCGCGACTTCAGTAAACGGGAGTTTTTTGTACCTGCAGAATAAAAATGCGGCAAATAAACCTACTAATATCCCGCCCAGTATGGCCAAACCGCCGTGCTGCAACATAAATATCTCTTTTGGGTTATTTGCGTAGAAATCAAAATTGAGAATTATATAAAGCGCTCTTGCGCCAAGTATGCCGCAGAACAAAACTGCCATTACCAAATCAGTAATCGCGTTTGTATCATAGCCTTTCTTCTTTGCGTCCTTAAGCAATAGGTTCAAAGAAACAACCACCGCAATAAATAACATAAACCCGTAAGAATATATGGTTAGCGCTCCAAATTTAAACAATATAGGATGCATAACTATGCCTCGTTTCTTTTATTATGCACAAATAATTTCCAAAATAAAATTACAGCCCCGATGGTGATAAATGAATCAGCAAGATTAAATACCGGCCAGACGCGAAAATCAATGAAATCCACGACATACCCCAGGCGCAGACGGTCAATCATATTCCCTATCGCACCGCCAAGGATAAAACCGATAGCAATTTTTCTCACAATTAACTCTCTAATCGGCAAGTAGTGTTTCTCTACTAAGAAATCCTTCTTTAAAGAATAACCTATCAAAATTAATCCCGCCGCAGTAACTAACATTATCACATTTAAACTATTCTTCAATATACCAAAAGCTATGCCGGTATTATGCACGAGGCTGAAATGAAGAAAATTTTTGACTATCGGGATAGATTGATTTAAGGCGAGAGTATTCGAGAAGAAACTTTTGGAGAGCTGATCAACTGCTATAACCAGTATACATATTATGACTATCACATTTGTTTTTCTTTTGTTTCCTGACACTTAATACACAATTTCGCATAAGGGACGGCTTTAAGCCTGGTCTTAGTAATAGGTTTATTACATTCTTCGCAAAACCCGAAAGAGCCGTCCTTAATCTTGTCTAGGGCGTAATCTATCATATGTAAAATATCTCTTTCGTTGCTTGCCAGTCCCAAACTGAATTCACGGTCGTAATTATCCGTAGCCACGTCAGCCATATGCAGCGTATAGCCGGAAATATCCCCTGATGCCTCTTTCTGAGATTGCTTCAGGGTATCAGAAGATATATGATTAATCTCTTCGTTTATCTCTTCTTTCCTGGCAATAAGCAATTTCTTGAATTCTTTTAATGTTTTTTTATCAAGTTTCTTCTTTTTCACTTTTAAATACCCCCTGCTGGTGTTTTAACGTGATTCTATCTTTGCAAAGCGAGAAATTATATAACTAAATATAAAAATAATCAACTATTTTCTTTTACTGCTTCCACACAGCGCATACATATAGAAGTATGTTCTTTATCTTTGCCGACATCGACTCTATAATTCCAACACCTGGAGCATTTTTTCCCATCGGCAGGCAGCACATCTATTGTATTCACGTTATCTTTTGCTTTATGCACTTCCACTTGAGATACAATAAACAAAGAAGGCAAATCTCTTAAATGTTTGCTGAACATATTGTATAATTCCTTATTTAGTTTCAAAACTAATTTGGCCTCCAAACTGCTTCCTACTTTATCTTTTGACCTTTCTTCTTCCAGGCGCTTCAAAATATCATCCCTTAAACTATAAATCTGCCTGAATTCTTCAGCGATTTCCTCATTATAATACTTCTCATTAGGCTTCGGCCAATCAGACAAATGGACGCTAATAATGTCTTTTTCATCTTTTCTTTTAGGCATATAATGCCAAATCTCATCCGCAGTAAAAGAAAGCATAGGGGCAATTAACCTTGTGATAGTATCCAATAACTCGTAGATGACCGTCTGCGCACCACGCCGTGAAACAGAATTTCTGCCATGCGTATAAAGCCTGTCCTTTAATACGTCGAGGTAGAATGATGAAATATAATTATTGCAAAAATCATATACGCGTTTATAGGCCTTGTGGAAAACATACCGCTCTAACCTGCTGTCATAACCTTCTGTTATTTCCTTTTTGTATTCTTCCAAAAGATACAGCATATATTTATCCACAAATTCCAGATTCTCATAAACGACCGAATTTTCATCGGGGGAAAAATCATTTAGATTGCCCAGGATAAAGCGGGCTGTATTCCTTATTTTTCTGTACGCCTCTACGAGCCTGGCTATAATCTCCTTGGAAATCCTTACGTCATCGTTGTAGTCGCTGGAAGCGACCCAGAGCCTCAGAATATCTGCGCCGTAGTGGTTGTAAATTTCCTGCGGGGAAATAACGTTGCCCTGCGATTTTGACATCTTTTTCCCTTCGCCGTCCACGACAAATCCGTGCGTTAAAACTTCTTTGTAGGGAGCTTTTTCGTCTATGGCAACAGAAGGAATCAAAGAAGTCTGAAACCAGCCTCTGTGCTGATCTGAACCCTCGAGATACATATCCGCCGGCAAGCCTAAATTTGGATCATCTCTCAATACAGCCTGATGGCTCACGCCTGAATCAAACCAGACATCAAGTATGTCCTGTGATTTTTCAAAATCAGCCGAGCCGCAGTTCTTATGTTTAAAACCATCGGGTAAAAGCTCTTTTATATCTTTGGTAAACCATACGTCAGTGCCTTCTTTTTCCACGATCTTGGAAAAGTGCTCCACGAATTCATAGTCCAGGAAATATTCTTTGCACTTTTTGCAGAATAACGCAGGTATCGGCACGCCCCAATACCTCTGGCGGGAAAGACACCAGTCCGGACGCAGCTTTACCATTCCAGAAATCCTTTCTTTGCCGGAAGCAGGAATCCATTCAACATTATTTTCAATTTCTGAAATAAGTCTCTTGCGCAGGTTTTCTTTGTCAACAGACAAAAACCATTGTTTTGTGGCGCGGAAGATAATGGGATTTTTGCAACGCCAGCAGTGCGGGTAAGAATGCGTAATTTTTGCCGCATGCAAAAGCTGACCCTGCTCCTTTAACTTGGAAATTATCGCCTCATTGGCCTTAAATACATGCTGGCCGCTGAATTCCTTGACGCTGTCGTCAAACTTGCCTTTTTCGTCAACCGGCATAACCGTAGGCAATTTATACTCCATCCCAACTTGGTAATCTTCCTGCCCATGGCCAGGGGCTATATGAACACAGCCTACGCCGTCCTCAAGCGAGACATAATCAGCCAAGACCACCCTTCCTTCCCTATATCCGAAAGGATGAGCATATTTTAAACCAAACAAATCCTTTCCCCTAAACTCCTTTGCCACTTCTGCGTCTTTTAAGGAAAGTTTCTCAAATAAAACGCTGGCTAATCTTTTTGCCAATATCAATTTGCCTAATTTTGTTTTTACCAACACGTATTCAAAATCAGGATGCACGGCTACCGCCACGTTAGAAATCAGCGTCCAGGGAGTGGTCGTCCAGATAACAATATAAGTATCCTTATCGACGTCTACTATCTTATTCTCCGAACCTACAACCTTAAATTTTACGTATACTGATTCTGACTCGTGGTCTTCGTATTCAACCTCCGCTTCGGCTAATGCCGTCTCGCACTTGAAGCACCAGTTGACCGGCTTCAAGCCATGATAAATATATCCTTTCTTGACGAGCTGGGCAAAAAACCAAACAATCTTTGCTTCATACTTCGGATCCAGCGTCAAATACGGATTCTGCCAGTCGCCAAAAATCCCCAGCCTCTTAAATTCCTCACGCTGGATGTCTACATATTTCATCGCATATTTAAAGGCCTTCTTCCTGAAACTAGCCCTGTCAATCTGGTCTTTGGTAATTTTTAACTCTTTGAAAAGCTGGTGTTCCACCGGAAGACCGTGGCAATCCCATCCGGGGATATACGGAGAATCAAAACCCTGCATCGTTTTGAACCGCACCACGATATCTTTTAAAATTTTGTTTAAGGCGTGGCCTATATGGATGTTGCCGTTGGCATAAGGCGGGCCATCGTGAAGGATAAATTTCTTGCTCCCCCGGCGGGCTTGCCTTATTTTAAGGTATATATTGTTTTTCTCCCAAAGCTTAAGCATCTCCGGCTCACGCTGAGACAAAGAGGCCTTCATGGGAAAATCTGTCTTGGTAATATTTAAAGTATTCTTATAATCCACGGTTTTAATTTTATTTTCCTAAATATTTTCCTATGATAATGCCTAAATCTTTCTTGACCTTCTTAGGAATAATGTCCTTGGATGTAAACAAGGCATACTTTAATGCATCTTTGCAAGAACATGTCCTCTGCAGCGAAATCTTGGGAATGATTTCCTTAATGAGCTTCTTGGTATTTTCTATATTTTTATTAAAGTATTCGATTATCATATCACCTGTAACGCTGCCGTAGGATTCATGCCAGCAGTCGTAATCCGTAACCGCCGTCAAACCGGAATAACAAATCTCGGCCTCCCTGGCCAATCTCGCCTCCGCCATATTAGTCATACCTATTACATCCATCCCCCAGCTGCGGTACAGATTTGACTCTGCTTTTGTGGAGAATGCCGGCCCTTCCATGTTTAAATAAGTGCCGCCGAGATGGATATTCAACCCTAAACTCTTTGCTGAATTATAAATTGTTTTGGATAAATCCAGACAAGTCGGATAGGCGAAGCTTATGTGCCCGACTATGCCGTCGCTTAAAAACGTCATCTTCCTCGCCTGATTTGTCCTATCCACAAACTGGTCAGGCAAAACAAAATCCATAGGCTTAAGTTCTTCTTTCAAACTCCCGCACGCAGACAACGATATAATCCTCTCCACTCCTAATTTTTTCATAGCAAAAATATTCGCCCTGTAATTTATCTGAGAAGGATTGATCCTGTGGCCTATGCCGTGTCGCGGCAAAAATGCAACTTCCACTCCGTTAAGCTCGCCTATCACTATTTTATCCGAAGGATATCCAAAAGGAGTCGAAACGCGCTTTTCCGCCAACTTTTTAATCCCTTCTATCTTGTATAAACCGCTTCCGCCAATTATGCCTATGCGTGCCATATATTTTCCTCCTTAATTTATTCCATGGACAACTCTTTAGCTCTGTTTAAAGCTGCCTTGGCTGCGTCCTCTAAAGTGCCGCCTTTATTCAAAACTGCCAATGCCGCCTCAGTTGTCCCTCCTTTGGAAGTTATCTGCTTTTTTAATTCTGCGGCGGAACTGCCTGATAGTTGAATCAAAGACAAACTGCTAGAAGTCGTGGTGACGGCTAATAATGCGGCGTCGCTAACATTAAAACCGACACTCACTGCTGCTTTCTCAAGTAATTTTGAGAAATCTGATTTGAATTTCTTCAATTCGCCATCGTTATGAATATCCACACGCTGCGATTCTATTAAATCATAACAATAACCAGGGCCGCTTCCCGAAATAGCTGTTGCGGCATTCATCATGTTTTCCTCTAAAATCAAAATCTTGCCCAATTTAGCGAATAACTCTTTGGCAAGACCTAAATCTCCGTCGCCGGCAAACCTGCCCTTGCTCAAACAAGTCATGCCTTTGCCTATCCTTGCAGGCATATTGGGCATTGCCCTGACAACCTTAATCTGCCCCGCAGTTTCTAATTTCCTCTCAATATATCCCGTGGTAATACCGGCAGCAATAGAAATCACCAATTTTCCTTTGACGGCGCCCTTTATATCTTCCAATACCTGCTCGAAATCCTGCGGTTTCACCGCCAGAATTACAATTTCAACATTTTTTACCAAATCAATGCCGCTCTCGGATATATTTACACCAGACAATCCTTTAATCTTATTTTTGTCTTTATCAAAAACCCATATTTGGGCATCTGCGGATTTAACGCGTTCTGCAATAACTGAACCCATATTTCCAAAACCAATAATGCCGATTTTTTTCATCATTCTGCCTCGAATATAGCGCTGCCTATGCGCAGCATATTCGAGCCTTCCCGTATTGCAGCTTCGTAGTCCTGCGACATTCCCATCGAGAGAAAATCCATCCTGACCCTGTCTCTTGAAAACTGCTCTTCCATTTCCCTGATTTTATCCCTTAACTGTCTTAATCTGCCAAAATAAGGGCGCGCGTCCTCTTGATTTTTCACCGCTGGAGCCATTGTCATAAGCCCGCGCACACAAATGTTGCTTAATCCCGAAACATCTTTCAGGAAATCTATTGCCTCGCTGCTGTTTATGCCGAATTTTGACTTCTCGCCGGAAACATTGACCTCCAACAACACCTCTGCGACGCTTCCTCTTGATGCTGAAGCCTCGTTTATCTTCCGCAAAAGCCTGAGGCTGTCTACCGAATGGATCAAACTGAATATATCCAGCGCCTTATTTACTTTATTGGTCTGCAGATGGCCAACCATGTGAAAATTCAAGTTGATATTCTTTTCTTCTGCGTATTTTGATATGACGGGGTATTTAAGCTGTGCTTCTTGTATCCTGTTTTCTCCGATATAATTTATACCGCTGTCTAAAACCTGGAATATATCTTCTGCATTCCTGTTTTTGCTCACGCAAACAACTATTATCTCTGAGGGGCAGCGGCCGGATTCTCTTGCGACTTTAGAAATTCTTGCCCGAAGAACCCTTATGTTCTCTCCAATAGGCATAATTAAAAAGATTAGGGTTAAATTAACACAAATAAATGGGGGTGTCAATATAAAGCTGCTCTATAACCATGCAGGCTGATTTTTTAGGGGAGTTTGCGTTGAAAATCTATCTAGAAGTAATCCTGGTATAAATTGCAGAGTAAGCTCGTAATCTTCTCGCGGGTAGTTTTGCCTGTTATATAGCTCTTTAGGCTGGGCAGGCTTTTGGCATTGGAGCCATAATATATAAGCCCCACAGCGGCGCTGTATTGAGGGCCTAATACATTACCCTTTGAAGATATGTTTTTTACGCTTCCTAACTTTACAGGCATATTAGTGCGCGTTTCTATCTTTTCCAGCAGCCCCTCAAGATTAGCTGTGCCGCCTGCGCCGACTATGCCGCACTTCATGCTGTCCTTCCAGCTGCTAGAATCAATGGCCTCCTTAATGTTATCCAAAAACTCATCCAATCTTTTTTGGGCGGCTTCGTAAACATCTTTCTTCTCCAAATTCCTATAAGAACCGCCCCGCCTGACAACTATTTTCTCGGAATTCAATTCTTCCTGCGCCGATAGGACTAATGAAGATTTTTTAATGTCCTCCGCCAAATCCCAAGGCAGCTCCAAAGATTTGGAAATATCGTCTGTTATATCGTTGCCGCCGAAAGGTATCATTTTAAAATCGCGCAGTATATTATCTCTGAAGAACAAAAGGCCTGTAAAACACGCTCCTAAATCTATAAGCAGCGAACCTTCTTTTCTTTCTTCATCGCTAAGCACGCCCAGGCCGGAAGCCACCCCCGAATAAATGACATCAGCCACTTCGTAACCTGCCTGCTGAACAGCTGTTTTTATATTTTCCAGCGAGTTATAGGAGGCGCTAAGAAGATAAGAATCCAACTTTATCTTTCTTGCCAGCAGCCCTAAAGGATTTACTACGCTATGGGCATCATCAAGAATATAGTCTTGAGGAAATTCGTGCAGTATGGTCTCGTCTATGCGCATGCCTAAAAGTTTTGCCTGTTTCCTCAAATAGCTCATATCGGCCAGGCTAATCTGATGGTTACCTCTCTCTGACAAAGCTACCGTCGCAAAAGCAGAGTATGCCCTGATATAATCCCCGTTAATACTTACCAGCACGCGCCTTACCTTTAAGCCAGTTTCCTTGCTCAATTTATCCAAGGTCTTTTGTAAGCAATCAGACAAATCAGCCAAATTATTTACCGCGCCTTTGGAAAACCCGCTGACAGCGGAGACGGCTACAGCCAAAACCTCTATGCGCTGCTTCTCGCTTTTAGCCAAGATAGCCGTGAGCTTCGAATTCCCTATATCCAAACCGCAAAGGATGTTGCTCTTCATCTCTTCTTCTTAAAAGATACTGTGGGTTCTACAAACCTCAAATCTATATATCTGACTTCGCCAATCCTGTCCTTTATCGTGGGCAGTATCTTGATTAATAATTTCAATTTGTTATCCAGATCGCTGTCGTATAGCCTCGTCTCAACGCTGCCTAAATAGACATAAAAACTGGGATATTTGGATAAACCTATCTCTATCTTCTCAGAGGTAAGCTGCGGCATAAAAGAAATCAAATCCTGTCTGGCTTCCTTCAATAACTGCACAAGTTTCAGCCCGGATTTAAAACCAAGCCAGTGGATTTTCTTGCCAAAAGAAAGGCTGCTTATGCCTTTTAATCCTGAAATAAAAATAGGCTCCTCAAAAGGCCTCGCAGACATATCTGAAACTACAACGCCTTCGCTGTCTACCAGAAAGAAACCCTTATGTTTTACCTGCGCAACAGGCCTGCGCACAATCACATTGATAGTAATCTGGTCGGGGAAGTTCTTTATTACGTCTACATCATAAAACTGCGGGTTAGTAATCTTTAATTCTTCTCTCGCCTTTTTCAAATCCAGGCTGAAGATATTATCGTATAAAAATATGCGCGATATATTCTGCGCCAGGTTCGTATCGTTAATCCCGCCTAATACTATTCTCTTTATCTTAAAATAAGAGGCATTCTGCAAATAGGATTTTACGCCCAAGATTACCAACAGGAAAGAAAACAAAAATGCCAGGATGGGCAATATCGATATAAATATCCTTTTTATTTTATTGTTTTTGTCCGCACGGATTGCTTTGTTGTTTTTTCTCATCTTTTAAGAATATCTATCGTGCCGTTGGTTGCTAAAGTTAGAAGCTTAAGGCATAAATCAACAAATGTTATCCCTTGATACAAGGCCGCTTTAGGCAAAAGGCTGGTAGATGTAAAACCCGGGATGGTATTTATCTCCAGGATAAAAGGATTTCCTTTCTTGTCTAACATCAAATCCACTCTGGAGAAATGGCGGCAGCCTAAAACCTGATGTGATTTTAAGGCCAGTGATTGCGCCTGGTCGCGTGAATTGCCGTCAACCGAAGCAGGCAATATATATTCCGTCATACCCTTGCTGTATTTTGCCTGGAAATCAAAAAATTTATTTTTGGGAGAAATTTCTATCGGTTCCAATGCGCAGTTATCCAAAATGCCTACTGTCAGTTCTTTGCCATCGATATATTCCTGCAGTATAACATTCTTGTCATATTGAAAAGCTAGATCCAAAGCCTTGTCTAAGCCGCGGGCATCCTTTACAAAAGAAATGCCGATACTGGAACCCTGCGATTGAGGCTTTATAACCAGAGGAAAAGACAATTTATCTTTTTCAAGGCTATCTTTCTTATGGATATTCAGAATTTCATAGCGCGGCACAGGAATGTTATTCTCCTTGAATACCCTCATTGAGGCTATTTTATCTATAGCAAGGGCGCTTGATAAAGAATCCGATCCTATGAAAGGGATTTTTAACTTCTCCAGTATTGCCTGCAATTTTCCATCTTCGCCAAACCTGCCGTGCATAGCTATAAAAGCCACGTCTATGCCTGAATCTTTTATTATGCCGGCGACTTCCTGCGGCTCTTCCGTATCCAAATCTATTGCCTGAACATTAAGTTTAGCTTCTGAAAGCGCAGCCAATACAGCCTTGCCTGATTTGAGCGAAATCTCTCGTTCGCTTGACAGGCCGCCGAAAATAACCCCTATTTTTCCTAAATCAGGATACAAACTTTACTTCCTCTTTTAAAGTGATATCAAAATTATT
>Ga0172375_10006990_pt1 | contig 15611 bp, 21 predicted proteins | sample LakKiv1m_FD_114537 | JGI IMG/M metagenome (GOLD analysis project Ga0172375, IMG submission 114537) | Freshwater microbial communities from Kabuno Bay, South-Kivu, Congo - kab_092012_11.1m | ecosystem: Environmental > Aquatic > Freshwater > Lake | place: Democratic Republic of the Congo... | reverse complement strand
CACTCTACTTCCTGACCCTCAGCCAATGATTTATAACCCTCACCCTGGATTGCGCTGTGATGCACGAATACGTCGCTACCGGATTCAGGTGTGATAAACCCAAAACCCTTCTGGTCTGAAAACCACTTTACTTTTCCCTTTGCCATTATTTACTACCCCCTTCCCTAGAAATTTTAGCAAATAACGGCAGAAATGCAGCCACCTACCCGGGTTAACCCGGAACTTCCTGGCGTAATTCCAGCGCGGATTGCGCCGGAATAAAAAAACCGCGAAGGTTAGTTTTCTAAACCTCGCGGCCTACAAACCTCTAATCCTTTATTCACTACTTGATGAAGTATAACACATTTCTAAGTTTTGTCCAGTAATAATATATTTATTATTAGAACCTGAAATGCACGAATATCCTTCCGAAATTCTTGTCATCTTTTTCCAGACGGTGATAAAGCCGCTTGACCTGCGGCTGCTCAAGAAAACGCAGCACATGTTTCTTCAGCTGGCCGCTCCCCTTGCCCGGGATGATCTCAATTTCATTGATCCTCTTATTTAGCGCCTCATCAATCACCCGCTTGAGCTCGTTTTCAATCGCCCTGCCGTTATTAAAGATACCGTGCAAATCCAGTTTAATCCTTGCCATATAAAAATTATCCTTTTGTCCTAAATTCGGTCGGGAATATCCAGTTTCCCGCCTGGCTTGCTTTCCCTGACATAAAGAGGCACACTTGCCTCAATCCTGGCATCAACCAATATATTAATCACGTAATCACCCGGTTTCTGAAAAGTAACGTTTTGCCCGTTAAGCGCGAAGGAAAATGAAGTATCTGAAACCGCGCCCTCAGGAAATTGAAAGTTTATTTTTATATCGCTATTCATTAACTTGTGGCCATCGGCATCGGTCAGTGAAATACCCAGCTTATGTTCCCCTGCCTCAAGCCTGTTAATCAGGAGGCGCAGGGCAACACTCATACGCGCCAGGACATAAGGAAACTTATCAACGCTTATGCTGTCAAATGCCCTACATAAAGAAAGGCACCCGTTTTCAACCCAGGCATGATCCGCCACAGCGGCAATTAAAACCTTCATAATCAGCTCCTTTTGTTATCAATATCCCCTGAATCCTTCCACCAGATATTGGCAGAAAAATAATCTTTCATTACCTGGCAAATATTCTCCCTGTCCGGTCCGGAAAGTTTGGTAAATTTAACCCCATACAGGTATTTACCGTCTGCCTCCTTTTCCCATAAAATCAACATTTCTATTTTAAAAGACGGCCCTTGATTAAAACGCAGCCAGGCTACTGCTTGCTCCTTTGGGATTTGCTTGCCCGCAACCAGGTAAAAGCCCTTTAAATTCAAATCCCTTACTTCGCACTCTATCTCATCCTCAAATCCTTCAAACTTTATTTTAGCCGGCAGGGAAACTTCCCATCTCGGGATATCCCTTTTATCGCTTGGAGCCGGATCAATATTATCTTTTTTCCCGAAGAAAAAATCAAATAGGCCCATTATCCCTACCTCCTGCTATAATCTCATATAACTTTTAGATCGTAGTGTTCTTAAAACCTGGTAATTTCTCAAAAAACACCTTATATAATTTAACTTCCCAGGGAAAAGTAAAATTCCAATAATATAAACGGTAAAACGTGATTTTTTCAAGCAGGAATAACGGCAAAGCAAGAAGCTTAATATGAATCTTTCTTTCCCATTTGCCGTAAAGGAGATAAGCTATACGCGAATTAATGCGAAAATAATCTAAGTGCCTTATCATATACTTTCTCTCCTTTTCAGTATACCATGGTAGCCATTGTTTCAGAAATTCATAATTCTCGCTACCCGTAAAAAGCCAGCCGCGCATACTATCAGGCTTTTTAAAACCTTCACGCTCAGCAAGATTCCCAAAAACTGTTGAGGGGATAACTGAATAAACATTTGCCGTAAGGCCGAGGCTCTTATTAATTTTTCTCAAGCTAAGCATATACCTGATGCTTTCCAGCATCTCTTTTTTTGTCTCTGTAGGGTTACCGATTATAATTCCTGTGTAAGCGCGCATTCTTTCCTCATCCAGTATCTTAATATTTTTCTCTACCATTTCCAGTGCCTGGCCTTTGTTCATTAACCCAAAAATCCTCTTGGATCCGGATTCCAAACCGCAGGCAACTGAATTAACGTTAAGCTTTTTTAATTCCCTGACCATATCCCTGCCTATGCTGGAAAACCTTATGCGTATAAAGAAAATCTCGATACCGATTTGTTTGAGCTTTTCTATTATAATCAATGAACGCTTGCCATCAACCCAGAATTCATCGTCGCAAAAACTTATCTTATTAACACCCGTATTCTTTTTCAAGTACCTTGCCTTATCAATCACATACTCAATAGAATGGCTGGCGATATGCTTTTCGCCTTTTGTATTGCGATAAAGCATTTCGTCGCTATGAAAACAAAAGCTGCAATTGTATAAACATCCTCTCTGCGTTTCAAGGGGGTCCCGAAGGATCAACCCTTGACGGGTCTTTTTCAAATATGGCGTCCAATCCCTGATAAAACTTAGATCATAGTCAAAGCGGTCAAGATCTGTATTATCATCTATCCTGCTGGCTGTAGTAATGATCTCTCCGGATTTATCCCGGTAAATTATTCCATTTATACCTGAGAGGCTTTTTTCTCCATTTAAAGCGTCCGCTACCTCAACAATAGTATCTTCACAATACCCGATGCCGGCTATATCAATATTTTTCTCCTCCAGCGCATCTGATTTCAGGCTGCTGATGAACTTGCCTCCTGCTACGGTCGGTATTCCCCTGGACTTGGCTAGGCCGGCAAGATTCAGTAAATCTAACGCAGGCGAACCCATCCAGATTGAAAACCCCACAAATAAATACTGATTCGCATAAATCTTGTTTATGCAAACCTGCAATGTCTGCGGACCAACTACATGAACGATTTCGCACTCATAACCATGCCTTTTTAAATTACTCGCCAGATAAATCAAGCCCACAGGCACCTGGGTCCGGCCTTCGCAAACCGCAGCATTAACAAACAATATCTTTTTCTGTTTCCTATTATGTAATTTATCTGACATTACCATGGGCTTCCTAGAAATCCTTGCCTAAACTGGCAAATTCATCTTCCGATAGATCAATTTTGTTTAACGCCACGTACCTTCTGGAGGCATTTACCAGTTTCTTCCAGAGGATAGGAGAGAATTTCTTCATAACATTTTCCTTTGTTGGATATATATACATGGCAATACGATCATCCGCCATATCAAGAGGGATAATCGTTGAGGAGGCTTGATCGAAACCAACTTTATATAACCAACGCATAGTTTTATCAAATGAACCTATACTTATTATCTTTTCGCCATGGTTTAAAGAATTAGACGCCTGTATTATAAACTGTTCACATTCCGGGCCAGTCATATTATCGTAGGATTTACCGTAGCTGCGCAAGACGTCCTTGGCCAGTCTCTTAAACATAATAATCTGCCCAGAGACATACTCCCAGCTCCCCCCTAAAGCTTTAATCTGCGCTATTTGAGAATTAAGCATATCAACATAAATCCTGGTTTTTATGCCCACAAGTAATTGCATGCGAAAAACAACCCCATTTTTATCCTGCGCAAGCAAATTAACCAATCTCCTTTTTGGAACATCATATTCATACTTACTTAAAATAATGTATCCTTGCGCTTTGTATTCCCTGGATAAACTATCAATAACATGGTCGACCTTGGTAAAAAAACTAGTTAAACCTTCCTGGTTGTCAAATAATAAATCAAAATCAAAATCCGCATTATCCAAAGAAGTACCCCTGCTGGTGGAACCTTTAAAAACCAGCCTATAGGCGCCGGATATGTTAAGTTGATTCTTTAATATTAAGGTTAATGCCTTTTCCATTAAATTCGCAGTAAAGGAGATATCCGGAGCAACAAGTATCTCGGGCTTTGTCAGGTTAGTGTTGAATGCTGCAGGAAAAGAAATTATCACCTCGTTTTCTAAACAATCCACCAAATTATTCCTGATATCCAGCCAGGGATGTTTCGCCACAGCTTCCGGCATACTTTTATTCGGTTTAACTTTCACCTTACTGGCTTCATCCGCTTTACCGGCGGCTTCAATAAATAAACTATTTAAGAACCAGCTGTAATCAACTCCCCATTTGTACTCTTTAGTAACAGAACTAAGGAAATTATCATCCAGGTAACCATATACCCGCCCACAAGACCCCTTAACTGAAGCACACTCCTTTTTTAATACCTGTAACTGTTCTTTAATACAAGAACTTATATTTTTGAGTTCAACTTCCCCTAAACTGCCCTTTTCAATCCAGCCGAATATAGTCAGGATATTCTGTTTAGCTACCTGCTCTTCGGAATAAACCTTTGCAGAATTTTGTGGAACATCTTGAGCATAAATACAGGCTGAAGATAAAATTACCGTACTTACTAATATAAATACCGCTGTTTTAAATGACTTCATATAGCTGCCCCGATATCCTGTCCGGGTTAATCCCCAAACCGGCAAATTCATCTTCCGACATCTCAACTTTATCTAATTCCACATATTTCCTGGCGGCATTTACCAGTTTATTCCAAAAAATAGAAGAACAGGTTATTGGTAGTTTATTCGGATCCGGAGAATATATTCCTGTTTGTTTAGTCGCTATATCAAAGGGGATAATTGCTGAAGAAGCTTGATCAAAACCTATCCTATACACCCAGCGCATAGTTTTATCAAATGAACCTATCGTTGTTATTCTTCTTCCGTATTCCACAGAACTGTCGGCCTGCAATATAAACTCCACGCACATCATACCATCCAAACCGCCATAGGATTTTCCATAACCATGGAGCACATCCCTGACTAATCTTTTAAATAAAATAATCTGTCCGCTTACATATTCCCAACTGCCGTCTAAAGCCTTAATTTGCGCCATTTGACCGTTGATAAATTCAATCCAGCTCTTTCTATCTTTACCTGCAAGTAACTGCACCCTGAAAACAATCCCATCTTTATCCAACGCGATAAGATTAATCAATCTTCCCCACGGGTATTGATTATCACTATCCTCGCTTAAAATACTAACCCCGTTTGCCTTCCATATTTCGGATAGAGCATTTAAAATTAAAGGTAGTTTCTTTAAAAATAAATCGTAATCCTTTTGGCTGGCAAATAACGGGTCAAAATCAAACTCAGCGTTGTCAAGAGACACGCCTCTTGCAGTGGAGCCCTTATGGACCAGCCTATAGGCACCAGACAAATTAACATGGATATTTAAAACGGAAAGGATACTCTTGTTCATTAAATCCACGATAGAATTGATATCCGGAGCGGCAAATATTTCAGGTTTTGTTAAATCTGTATTGGTTTTTCCGGGGAAGGAAATGATTACTTCGTTCTCCAGGCAGTCGGTCAAACTATTTTTAATATCCAACCAGGGATGCCTGGCCGCAGCTTCCGGGATATCTTTACCTGTCTTAATTTCTCCGGCAGCTTCAGCAAATAAACGGTCTAATAGCAACCGGTTATCAGACCCAAATCCATAATCTTTAAGAACAGCGTTAAGAAAACTATCATCAAGACAACCATATACTTGCGGGCAGGAAACTTTGCCTGGAGCGCTCTCCTTTTTTAATATTTCCAGCTGTTCTTTAATAAAACATATTAAATTATTTAACTCTATTTCTTCCAGGCTCCCGCTTTCAATCCACCTGAATAAAGTCAGGATGTTTTGTTTTGCTATCTGTTCACGAGAGTAGGTCTTTAGAACACTCATTTGTTTATTCTGATATTTTTTCTAATGCCTGGACAACGGCGGGGTTAAACTGGGTGCCGGAGACGGCTTTTATCTTAGCCAGCGCCTCTTCTTTAGCCATTGCTGCATGGTAAGAACGCGATGAAGTCATCGCGTCATAAGCATCCGCTACCGAAACAATTTGGGCGAATATACTGGTCTCATCGGCCTTCAGGCCGTCAGGATAACCAGTGCCGTCATAACGCTCATGATGCGACCTGATTACTGAAAGCATCTGTTCATCTAAAAACACCGGCTTTAATATCTCTTCCCCTACTTCAGGATGTTTACGCACCAGATCCCATTCCCCCTGGGACAAACTGCTTTTTTTATTCAGTATATCGTCATGGATACCCAGCTTGCCTATATCATGCATCTGCGCGGCTTTTTTTAACATCTCCGCGTCCTTAAGAGGAATACCCATATTCAGGGCAATCTCGTAGGATATTTCGCTGACCCTGTCTGAATGCCCGCGGGTATACGGGTCTTTTGCTTCCAGGCTGCGCACCATTGCCTGAACCATCCGGTAAAAATAATCGTGAAGTTTCTCCCGGGCATCCGCAAGGCTTGATGACATATCATTAAAAGACGCGGCCAGTTGTCCGATTTCATCCCTGGAGGGGACTTTTACCCGGTACTCCATGTCCCCTTCAGCGATATGTTTTGTGCCGTCAATTAGTTTTTTAACCGGGGAAATTATCTTTATTGATAATACCGCGCCAATGAGCAGGGAAAAAAGAACACCCATTAACAAAATAAATATGCCCCTCTGCAACAGGCCTTTTTCAGCCAGATGCACATCACTGGCATCTATATCTATGCCTAATATAGCAATCGCCTGGTTATTTTTTAGAATAGGGGCATACCCGGAAAGCAGCTTGCCCCACTCGTCAACAACCAGTTTAGTATCCGCGGCAGGAGCGTCAAAAGCCTTAAGCATCTCCGGAAAACGCCGGGCATCATATTTGGCTCCCGGAAATGAAGCTGCGCGGGCCTTGGAAGTTTTTCCGGAGAGCGCGTCGGGGTCGACCATAAACTGATAAATTCCCGGCTGATTGGTTTTAGACATTATATAGATATACTTAATTACCGGATTAGCTTGTTTGATTCTTAACAATTGCAAAGCCAGATCCTTAAAAGCAGGGGTATTTACGCCTTCCGGATTAAGCGGGATATTATTTAATTCGTTAATATTTACCGAAAGTACGGCAGTTTGCGCGATTACCTTAAGCTTCTCCCGCAGTTGGCTGAACTGCGACTTCAAGCTGAATTCTAAAAGGATAAAATTGCTTAGAAGCGCCACAAATAACAGGGAAAGTATAAAAGAGAGTGCGACTTTTACGTAAAAACTTCTAAAAAATAAACTTATGTTTTTCATGGGCCCTCTCTACTCTTTGATTACCTTAAAAGAATTAAAACTCCTGTCGCTTTTATATCCCGTATATGAAATCCGGATCAATGACCAGGTATAGACCTGTCCATCCTCAAATAAACCAGAATCAACTTTAAGAGAAGACGCGTCCTGAGGTAAATCTTCTTTATAAATTAAATCCCCCGCGTACATATTATAGCCTTTATATATCTTAATGGTAAACCCGCGTATGCCAACCACATCATTCCACCACTGGAACTCTAAAGGGCCGCTGCCGGTTAAAATAGCTGTTTCGCTTATAGGATACCTGAGCCTTGGCTCAGGCAAACTGTTAAATCCGCCGCAATCAAGGGTAAAAGCAACCGTTCCGGCAAAACTCAATACCCCTGAGGAAAGAATTAAAACTAAGGTTATTACCGCTATCTGCCTATAACGCAATTCCTATCCCCCTTACCAATACTTCTCCGCAATATTTCCTGCCGCCTTTTGAAGCCATCCCTCGTTTTTCAGCCACAAAGGTAATTGTTTTATCAGCCTTTACACAAACACCCGCAGGCTTGCCTGAAGTTGCGTCAAGCCCTGAAGGAATATCAACCGATAAGACATAAGCCTTTGAAGAGTTGATTATATTAATAAGCTCCTGATAAGTATAGCTTAGCCCTCCCTTTAGCCCAACGCCTAAAAGCGCATCAATAATTAAACTGTACTTCTTTGCTTTTATTGAAGGCATCCTGCCATGGCCGGATTCTATTATTTTCTGCTTCAAGCGCAAAAGTATATCCAGGTTGGCCCTGGCTTCATTTTTAACATCAGCTATTCTACCGCACAAATAAATATCCGGTTTGATACCGGCTACCAACAAATGCCTGGCAGCGCAAAACCCATCCCCTCCATTATTGCCTTTACCGCAAAATATCGCGGCATTGCCCTTCCTCTTTTTCAGAATTTTTAATGCCTCTTCTCCGACAGAGCGCCCGGCATTCTCCATCAGCAAAAGAGTTGATATCCCGAATTTAAATCCGGCTTTTTTATCTAAGGCCTTGGCTTGCGCGGCAGTCAATAGGCGCGCCTTTCGTTTAATTTTTGTCATATATTTATTCTTCCCGCGGCTTACCGATGGAAAACGCCTTTCCCAGGCATTTACCAGTGCCATAATATGTGCGGTTGGCAGGATTAAAGGTTATCGGTTTAATTTTCTCTATGTCCGGGAACCCTTCTTTTGTTAATACTTCTTCTTCAACTTTTACATCTTTAATCTGGCCGATAAAAAGCGTATGCAGCCCCACCTTGATAGCATGCAACAGAGAACACTCCAGGTTCAAATGGAATTCTTTAATATAAGGGGCATCCACCAGTTCGCTCTTTACCGGAGTCAGGCCGGTAGAAGCGAATTTATTTTCCGCCCTTCCGGAAACAATACCGAAATAATCAGCTTCTTTGATTTGCGCCTCCGAGGGGATGTTGACGGTAAAAGATTTTTTTTCTAAAATATTGGCATAAGTATATGTGGCCTCTCTTAAAGAAATACTCAGGCATGCCGGGTCAGAGCAGCAAATCCCTCCCCAGGCGCAAACCATCGCGTTTGGCTTGGACTCTTTATCATATGTTCCCACAACAAAAACCGGGGTAGGAAAAACAACGGTAATTGCTCCGATAGATTTCTTCATACCTTCCTCCTGTTTAAGCCACTCGCCGATATCCTGAGTATGCTAGTATTTTACTCCAATAAAGCAAAAATCCCAAGAATAAATTTCCTGGGATTAGGCGCTCAAGCAAACCTCTCTCTTGGGCTTATTTATTATAAAGAATTGTTAAAGGGCTTTTGGGTATCCTCAGTAATAAGTATCCTTAATTTCTGGGGGTCCCATGGATAAAAAGTAAGGAACTCCTCTTTTACCACATCAGGCAGCACAGCGCACTCCACTCCTTTTAAAGCCATAGCAATAATCTTATTCCCCTTGTTCCTGTTTTTGCGCAGCTGGGAATCAACCCACCTGCTTTTATGCGTATTTTCCCCTATAAGGCAGACCGCGATATTACACTTGGCTATCTTCTCGCCTATTGCCATTCGGATTGCCTCAGACCCCTCTGCCTCAAAATCAAGATCCAGCGGGCCTTCATAAAAATCCAGCTGGTAATCCGGGCAGCGAAGAAGATTTATTAACTTTTCAACCTTCCGGCTATCTTCAGGGCTAAAACTCAGGAAAACTCTTTTCATTTTAGCTTCTTTATCAAAAAAGTTGGTTAATGCCACAAATTACAGGATAAGTTTATCTTCCATTGTTTTATTATACAGGCAGGATTATTGAGCTTTTGCTTTTGTTTCAGCCAGGTTAGTTTTCATATACCAGGGGCATTCCCAGCAATTCTTAAACTGGCGTTCAACCATAGCCGAGCACCCGGATAGCAACCAGCACCTTTTTCCGTAGTTTTTTTGGTAAATAAGGCAATTTTCCCTGACAGCTTTTACGCACGACCAAAACTGCCAGCAATACTGGGGTTCCCGTGGCTTACACATAATCCCCCCTTCCATATAAGTATACCACATTTTATTCCCAGAATGTCAAGAAAAATGCCCCCTTTAAGCTTAAATAAAAAGGCCTCTTTCAATCTCAAAAGAGGCCTTTATATATATATAATAAATGATTATTGCTGGTTTTTGATCGAGGGTTTACTCAACTCATCGCCAACCTGCTTGGCAGTAATTGATACCTGTAGCTTGCTGTCAGCGTTTTGCTTCTTATGCCTAAAACTTACTTCTTTGCAGCTTCAGCTTCCATTTTTTCGGCTTCTGCTTTTTCAGCTGCCATTTTTTCTTCTTCAGTCATCGTAGTTTCATCGGTAACAACTGCCGCAGCCTTATCTTTTACTTCGTCTGATACGACAACCACGCCAGAGGCCTCTGTTGCTACCGCAGCCTTCTCTTCAACAGGCTTAGCTGCTTCTTGAGCTAAAGCTAAAGTGCTGGCAAAACAAAGAGCTAAAAGTACAAATAATGCTTTCTTCATTTTGATTCACCCCCTCTCATTAAGTTAATTGGTTTAATTCAGGAAAGTTGCTACATTGCGATAATATTATCACTATTCCTTAAGTTGTCAACGGATAAACTAGAATATTCTGGAAAATCTTGCCTTTTATGCGGATTTCCCGGATTTATGCTTATTGATAAAATCAATGATTAACTTGCAGGCGAATAATATAAGCATAAGGTAAATTGCCGCAGACCGTAAATTCCTAATCAGGTTTACCATTCTCTTATTTATATCAACCTTATTTTCTAAAAATGCCCCCGGGTCAGCCAGGGTCTCAAGCCTTATTGCAAAGTCTTTAGCCAGCACTGACTCGCGGGCAAACTTATCTGTAACAGGCATTTTTCCGAGTTCCAGATTAAGGCCTTCCCTGCCCCCTACGGTATAGGCAACCAGAAGCTTATCATAAAAATACGTGTCTACACCATAACGCATCAGCATTCTCACCGCGACAAAATTCGCAAAGAGCATGCAGGATAAAAAAACCAGCATTACTATGATCTTGATTATCCGGTTTTTAGGAAAACTCATACATACCCTTTCATTTTATTATTATAGAACTTTCTCAAAATGCTGGTAATCTTTTAAGGATTTCCACTCCCCTCCCCAGGTCCAACCAAGGCGCTTGAAAGCCTTAACAACAGGGCAATAAGGAGTGAGCGTCCCCGGCCTCTCCGGCCTGTAAACCGCTCCTTCAGGCAACACAATGTTTCCTTTAATATAAGGATTCTGCCAAGGGTTAATATCAATAGCGAATCCATAGGCGTGCATAGAAAGCCCCTTACCTCCGGTTACCTTCCTGTAATTAAAAGCAGAGGTATTATTGGCGAGCATAGATTGTCCATCGCTGTTCCACTCCCCATCCCTATAGAATCTTTCGTGTGAGATCGGAATTACCGACTTGATAGGAAACCTTGCCTCAAAGGCAACCCTGAAGACCTCGCGAATATCAGCTGCCAGGCGCCGTTCAATAACGACCTGGCCTTTATGCACCTTGCCGTCAAAGGAATAGTACAACACATCAACAATCTTCTGCCTTTCTTTAAACTCAAGCGGGGCATATTTCCTTAAGGCCTCGGATAATCTGATATTACTATCAACGATAGGATTCTGAATAGTCCCAAGAGGAAGTTTCACCGGGCATACGCCAGGAGTCTCCAGGGTGGCGCAGCCGGATAAAAATAAAATTAAAACCAGCGATAATAGATATTTTCTACTCAATGACCCTCTATTGCTTGTCCTGCTCTTGAAAATCAGGCAATGATATTTGTGCGGCTACATCTTTAATCTTAGATGACATAATACCCCAGTTATCAACGCTGTAAAAAGCGTCAAGCATATCAATCCAATAAAGATAATCATTGCCGTTTCTTTTTGAGAGTTCCTTGCCAACTGCCGATTTATCTTCATAGGGCGCGGAGACCCAGGCATAACCGTTATCATCAATAGTCAAAGCAAAACAAACACCTGCTAAAACCATAAAGATGCCGAAAAATATAAGTATTTTGCCCATATTAAACATCAGCGCCCTGCCCCTATTTTCCGCTGCCCGGGGCATCCCAGGAATACAATCTAGCCTGCTCATCAAAATTAAGCGAGATTACTTCAGTAAGCAAGCCACCTGCCTGCTTACGGTAAAAACAAGTTTCTTTGATAATACCCTGGCCTTCAACCGGTTTACATAGAGTCGGCTCTCCGTAGGCCCTGATGATTTTATGCTTAGAGGTTAAAGCCTTAAGCCTATTGCCGAGGATGTCAGCCTTTAGCTTAGCGTAGAGCCTTTCTTCTCTTTCCATCTGCGCCCGCATTTGTTTCTGGTTATCTTCTAAACCTTTTAAAAACAGGGCTTCATCTAAATGAGTTATGTACACGCAACCGGAGAGAAAAAATGCAATTAAGCTTAAGGAAAATAAATATGTACGGAAGATTTTGCTTTTCCCCATAGTATCAGACAAACCCGACAGCCGCTCCTACTTACCCACAGCCTGCATTGTTTCAATAACCCGCTGGCTTACACCCTGCTTCTGTAAATAACTAAGGTCATCCGCGGTTAAAAAATACTTGGAGTTTGCGGCCTTAATTTTAGTAATAATTTCATCACTGGATACGCCTTGTTTAGTCAAATCAACTACTTGCTGCATGGTCAACTGAACCGGGGCTTGATCCGCGGCATCCTGGGTTGGTTTCTTGATCTGCGCTCCGACAACTGCTCCTGTGCCGCCGCCGATTACTCCGCCTATCGCGGCTCCCTGGATAGGATGCCCGCTCTGATAGCCGATGATCCCTCCTGCCAGCGCTCCGACAGCCCCTCCGATGCCCGCGCCTTCAGCTACCCTTGTTTTATTTGAGGCGCAACCGCAAACAACTAATACAAATACTAAGATTGAAAATAGACAAAAATATCTTTTCATATAATTTCCTTTCATTTTTTAAACAGCAGAAAATTTATTATTTACAGCAGGAACTTGGGCCTTTTGTAATCTTCTTGACTATCCCGCTGATAATAAAACAGGAAATCGCCAGAAATATTATAAAATTATCAGTCAACGGCAGGACATCAAAAGCCGCCGCTAAAAGCAGTATTATCCCCACTCCGTTTAGAACCGCGGTACAGGCGCATGCCTTTTTGTTTTCCATTTGACCCTCCTTTTATAATTTAATTATACATTAATTAAGAAATTAACCAAGCTCAAATGACATTCTGCTTTATGCAGGTTATAAGTTCTCCCACAGTTACTGTCTTTGCCAAAAGCGAATACCCTTTGGTAAAACTTGCCTGGCAACCGCCCTCATCTTTTCTTACCAGCGAGGTCAAAAACACAATAGGTGTATTTTTTATACTATTATCGCTTCTTATCAGAGAGACAACGTCTCCGCCGTCTAAACCCGGCATTATTATATCAAGCAATATCAAATCCGGCTTTATCTCTTTAATCAATTTAATTCCGTCTTCGCCGTTTGTCGCCGTATACACTTCAAATTCATTCGTCTTTTCCACGTTTTTCTTCACCAGGTTGCAGAAATTCTCTTCGTCATCAATGATCAATATCTTCTTTTTATCCATCTATCCCTCCTGTTTAGAGATTCTCAAAGTAACGCTGACCTTAGTCCCTTTCCCAAGCTGGCTGCTTATTTCCATCTGCCCTTTATGCAAATTAATAATATTCTGGCTTACTGATAACCCAAGGCCGGTCCCCTTGTCCGGGCCTTTTGTAGTAAAGAAAGGGTCAAATATCCTTTTCAGATTTTCTTCGGAAATCCCTGTGCCGGTATCCTCAACTTCCACGATGATAACATCTTCCTCCTTCTTAAGGAAACAGCGGACAATAAGCTCCCCGTTCTCCGGCATTGCGTGAGCCGCGTTCATAAACAAGTTAATAAATACTTGCATCAGTTTATTTTTATCTACCGAAACCTTTGGCAGGCCTTCCTGAATTTGTCTGGTTACCTTAATATGTTTTAATTCTGTTTTTACCAGCTTCAGGCAACTTTCCAGTATAAAGCTAATGTCCTCGGAGCGTAATTCCAGTTTTGTGGCCCGGGAGAAATCCAGAAGCGAGGCAACGATCCCGTCTGCCCTTTGCGCGCTGTCCATAATCATAGTCAGGGTCTCCATCTGCTCTTTTTCAGCCGGAGGGATTAGCTGCTCAAGATAAGAAACCCCCTGTATTATAATCCCCAGCGGGTTCCTCATATCGTGAGCTACACCGCTTGCCAGTTGTCCGATGGCCTTGAGCTTCTCCATCTGAGTCAGTTTATCCTGCATTTCCTTTAATTCATCGTAAGCTATCCTCAATTCCTCCGCTCTTTTTAAGGCCTGCTCATACAACTGGACGTTCTGCAGGGTAATCGCGCCTACGCGGGCAATGCTCATAACTACCGAGGCCTCCCTCTGAGTGAAAGGCCCGGGGGCCTTCTTGTCGCAGACATGCAAGACGCCTAAGACTTCATTTTTATATATGACCGGCACGCTGATAAACGCCTTTTGCAGATACTCTTCTTTATTCAGTTTATTTAGATACGACTCTTTGGACAAATCAGCAACTACCAATGCCTCCCGGTTACGTATCACAAGCCCGGATATGCTATCCTTGCCTATTACTAAAGGGCTCTGACCGCGATTGCTACCCCAGCCCATTGCGCAGGCCAGGGTAAACTTCTCTGAATTTTTATCCCAGGTAAGAAAAACAGTACGCTCAATAGAAAGGAAATTATGGGCTGCTTCAGTAATGCAGCGCACCGCATCCTGATAGCCAAAGGCTGAAATCAACTTTTCATTAAATTTAAACAGGAAGTCCAGCTCTGTTTCATACCAGATCTTATCCTCTAAATAGGACGAATTCTGCGGAAGAATGGGTTCCTGCTGCGGGAGCTCTTTAGGCTGGGAAGATTTTTTCTGGCGCAAGGAAACAGCCAACACAAAACCAGTCAATATACCGATTAAAAGAAACAAGATGATCATAATTTAGCTAATACGCTATTTTGCGATCTGATTAATAATATCTTCTAATTGCTTGTTGAATTCATCCGGAGCCTCAACCATCAGAAAATGCCCTACTCCCCGCATTGCCCTTAAATGATATGACTTAAGATACTTGCTGTTAATCTCTGGATGCTGATATTGCTGCCAAAGGTCAGCGTTTAAGCTCCATAAAGGGACATTCACATCAGCTAAAAGCGGAATAACCGGGGTATCAAAATAATATTCCATTGTATTAATCGCGATTTCCGGGTTAGAGCGGGCAACATTCCTGACTACCAACTCAACCAGCTTGGGGTCTGCGTTCTCATTGAACATATCCCTCATAAAAGGCCCGGAATTCTTTACAAAATCCTTCTTTAAAGGTTCAATGTATTTTATCTTATCTTCCGGAGTGGCCATATACTCGAAGTTTTCCAGGGTGTCAATTGCGACAAGCCCGATTACTTTATCTTTAACCAGCCGATTTGCCTCCAATATTATTGTGCCTGACATGGAATGGCCAATGAGGATAACCTTATTAGACCCTACCGCCTTCACTACCGCAGCTACGTCCTCTCCATAGGCCTCCTGGGTATATTCCTTTCTCTGCTTGCCGGATGCGCCGTGGCCGGCCAGGTCAAGAACTACGACTTTGTATTTTTTAGCAAAATATGGCACTTGCTTGTACCAGACAGCCCGGCTGCCGCACCATCCGTGCACAAAGACCAATGCCGGCTCACCTTTGCCGTAAACGGAATAAACAATCTTTGTTCCGTCCTTTGAGACAGCGGTTTTATTGCTTAAATGCAAGAGAATTAAAAATGCAACCGCTAAACAAACAGCCAAAAGCCCTAAAATGCGAAATGTTTTTTTCATTTGGAAACTAACCGTCCTTTCTGTGCTTATATTATATTCCTATAAATAGAAAATCCCAAACCTTTTTAGCTTGGGATTTT
>Ga0172375_10006988_pt1 | contig 15613 bp, 15 predicted proteins | sample LakKiv1m_FD_114537 | JGI IMG/M metagenome (GOLD analysis project Ga0172375, IMG submission 114537) | Freshwater microbial communities from Kabuno Bay, South-Kivu, Congo - kab_092012_11.1m | ecosystem: Environmental > Aquatic > Freshwater > Lake | place: Democratic Republic of the Congo... | reverse complement strand
TATTCTCTGGGGAATTTCATCGGGCAGGACTGGCAAGGCAATCATAAGGACAAGGGAGAATACCACAATGGAGGAACGGGACACTCTTTGGGTAAAGGTCTATGACGGTGAGGGCGACAACGCGAAACTTATTTTCGAGGGAACAGCCCGTCAATGGGAGATTTTCAGGACGACGCATGACTGGGATGCCCCAAAGGAAAAATCATCCCAAAAGACCGAGGATGATTGACGGTTGCGGTTCGTCCTATCGCTCATAGACCGTCAAATGCTCTCGCCTATTCCAAGGCATCATTCCCGGAACTCATCGGCGATCCCAGGGGAGGGAATATGACCGAATCTATCCCGGTGACCCTGTTGGAAGGGTGGATAGCCGAAATGCAGTCCATCCTCAAAGGGGATGTTCGTGAAGCGGAGACCCAGACTGACCATTGGATCAACAAAGGCATGCGCCACGGCTTGGATCAGATAACAAGCCGACTCGACACATGGCTCCGTCACCAGGAGAATGTGGAGACCCTCACCCGCTCAGGGAAAAAGTTCCTGATAACCAAAGATGTGGATCTGAGCGACGGCAGGTACAGAAAATTGGGGTGGTACGAAGACGACCTCTTTCTGACCCTCGCCTGGCGGCACGGGATGCGCGAAGAGTTCGGGGAACTGATGCTTGAAATCCAGCAAGTGCGGGACTTATCCAAGACATACCTCGTGTACCAGGGCGGTTCATCCTATGACGAGCTGGCGGGGCTGGCACGAGAAAGCGGGATGGATGCTATACGGAACGAGCGGAACCGGCGAGAGTGGGTGGAGAAGTCTTGACCTAGCTACTACTTATGCGGAACCCACCGATTGTTACCCTGAGTGCAAGACCTTACGAATGGCATCTCTGACTACACTCCGTGGTATAGGTTATGAATGAGTTTACGAAAGAGTGGAGACCTGAGCCATGAGGGTTTTACTTGTGGAAGACGACGAGAAGATCGCTTCCTTGGTTGTCAAAGGACTGAAAGAGGCTGGCTTTGCCGTAGACCATGCCGCCAATGGTGAGGACGGTCTTCATCTCGCCCTCACCGAGCCTTACGACGCTTGCATCATAGACATCATGTTGCCCAGACTGGACGGCTTGAGTCTTATTGAGGAGGTTCGGCGCAAGGAAATAAATACCCCCGTGATTATTCTGAGCGCCAAACGCTCCGTGGATGATAGGGTTAAGGGGCTTCAAACGGGAAGCGACGATTATCTCGTGAAACCATTCGCCTTCTCCGAACTTCTTGCCCGCGTACAGGCCCTCATCCGTCGAGCCAGTCCTCCCACACTGCCAACCCGGTTGGTGGTGGGAGATCTTCATCTGGACCTTCTTACACGGGAGATTTTCCGGGGGGAGCAAAAGATTGACCTGCAAGCCCGCGAGTTTTCTCTCCTAGAATATCTCATGCGCAACGCTGGGAGGGTGGTTTCCAAGACCATGATCCTGGAGCATGTCTGGGACTACAATTTTGATCCTCAAACAAACGTGGTGGATGTCTTAGTATGCAGATTACGAAACAAGGTAGACAAGGATTTCGAGGAGAAAATGATTCATACCATCCGGGGAGTCGGCTATGTCTTTAAGGCCCCTTAAACGCTGGAGCAAGACCATTGGCTTTCGATTGGCGATCTGGTATTCGACCATCTTTATAATCAGTTCTGTGGCTCTGTTTGTCTTTGCGTATTTCTTTCTTTCGTCTTCCATTCAGCAGAGAGACCGGGACCTTATCCAGTCGAGACTTAAAGAATTTGAGGGTCAGTATCAAATAGGCGGACTAGAGGCATTGAAAAACAAAATCCTGTCTGACAAGCGCTCATCCAAGCGAAACTCCTTCTTTGTCCGGGTGGCAGAACCCACTGGTAATACGGTCTTTTTGAATAAGCCGGATCAGTGGACCGATTCCGGCCTTCGAGGAATTGGAGCCGCAACAGTAAACGGGAAGGAGCGATGGACCTCCGTGACGTCAGCAGATGATGAAAATGCCTTGGAGATAGCATCAATTCGGCTGCATGACGGCAATATCTTACAAGTCGGCAAGAGTACCGAAGGCCGTGAAGAACTTCTGGAAAATTTCCGTACGGTCTTTTCTGGCATCTTAATCCCTACGATTCTCATCGGCTTTATTGGAGGACAACTCCTTGCCATTCGGGCGCTTCGACCGATTCGCCGTCTCATTAACACGGTCCGCTCAGTGACTGAAACCGGCAAGATGGACCTCCGCATAGCGAGTGAAAACACAAAGGACGAGCTTGATGAATTGGTTATTCTCTTCAACAAGATGTTGGAAAAGATCGACATCCTGATAAGAGGAATGAAAGAGGCACTAGATAATGTTGCCCATGATCTACGTACTCCGATGATGAGATTGCGTGGAATAGCCGAAATGGCCCTTCAACCAAAACAGAAACTTGAGACTTGCCAGGAAGCCCTGTCCGATTGTCTGGAGGAGTCGGAGCGTGTTGTTACCATGATGAACACTCTGATGGACATATCCGAGGCAGAGACGGGTACGATGAAACTGGACCTTCAGCCACTGGACCTTTCGATTCTCTTGGAACATGTTGTCGAACTCTACCGTTATGTGGCGGAGGACAAGAATATTTCTCTTCACACGCACTGTCCCAGCGAACTTTGTGTGTGCGCAGACCCCAACAGAATGCGGCAGGTGCTGGCAAACCTACTCGACAACGCCGTCAAATACACCCCTAGCGGTGGAAGAGTTGAAGTCGAGGCTTATCTCAGACATCACCAAGTTGCCATTCTTATCAAGGATACCGGGACAGGCATTGCCCCGGAAGAAATCCCCAGAATTTGGGAGCGACTCTATCGTGGTGATAAAAGCCGCTCCCAGCGAGGACTGGGACTTGGTTTAAGCCTCGTCAAAGCTATTGTTCAAGCACACGGAGGCGAGGTTGAGGTCTCCAGCCAAGCCGGTATCGGGTCTGTTTTTGCCGTATATCTTCCTAAAAAGATGTGATATTCCCGCCGCTCTTCCTCCTATGTCCCATCTCATAAACCTTTCCAATTTGTAATGTTCGAGAAAGGTTCCTGTAATCCTGGTGGATTAAAGTAATCTCAAACAACAGGAACCGAAAGGTTCAGGAGGCACAAGGAAATGAACAAGTACCCAGAATTGTTGCGAGTAGGAAGCATTGCGCTTGCGCTGGCAATGGTCGTCGTCTGGCAAGGCTTTGCGTTGGCAAAAGATGATGTGGCCCAGAATTCTGGCGCTCAGCATCCCAGTTATGCTTGCAGCATAAAGGTGCCTGAGCCAGAACCCCGCGATCTCTCCTCTCTTGCCAAAGTCAGGGCTGACTCCGCCCTGGCCGCGGCAACGGCTGCCAATCCCGGAGCTACTGCCACAAAGGTTGAGCTGGAAAATGAGAATGGGTGTCTCGTTTACAGCGTCCAACTGAATAACGGCCTGGACGTGAAAGTAGACGCGGGGAAAGGCACCGTGATCCACTCCCAGCCCGCCGGATCGGATGACAGAGAATCGGAGCATGAAGGGCATGAGTCCGAGGACTAAGCAGGTTGCCGTTTATACTGCATTCTGTTCACGGATTCTTCTCGGAAAGGGCGTCGGTTAACTCGGTTGCACAGAATCGACGGTAAAGAGGAGAAAGAAAATGAAAAAGAAAATAGCACTGTTCCTGTTGCTCACATTCGCAATTCCGGCGTCGTTTGTGATGGCGAGAGATGCCAATCAAGATGCCCTATGGCACATCCAGAGACAGCAACAACGAGAACAGAAACGATGGGAAGCGGTGACGCACTCAACCGGAGCCGCCAGACAGCAGGCGCTAACCCAGTACGAAGAGAATCTTCGCAGCCTATGGAAGCCCGCACCATAAGAAGGACATTCTCTGAGATGCTGAATTCTTGGATAGTGTCGCCAACTCATTGCCGGGAGCGATGAGATGCCTCCGGCAATGAGGCTTCCTGCGGGAGCAGCCCGGTCGTGTCAGGACGGTTTCTCCGCAGCCCCAAGTTTGCTCGAACGGCATAGTCGGATTCGACGAAGCCTTCTCAGCAAAGAAAGGCTCTGCAAAAGATGAATGACGTAGAAGTGCATAGTCTCAAGAAAAGGTTTGGTGAAAAAGTCGTTCTCGACTCCATTTCACTAGTGGTTCACCACGGAGATGTTTACGGATTTCTTGGGCCGAACGGTTCAGGCAAGACAACCACCCTACGTATCCTTTTAGGAATCATCAGCGCAGATGAAGGAGAAGTAACCGTCTTGGGAATGAATCCATCTTCATCCGGGCAAATCTTGCGTCAAAGAGTCAACGTCTTACCCGAATCTCACGGTCTCTACGGCTGGATGTCAGCTCAGAGCTACCTGAGGTTTTTCAGCCAACTGTATGGAATGGTGTTCAGTGAGGATGAACTTGGTGCAAGACTCCAACAGGTTGGTTTAGATCCCGAAGATCATCGTCCGATCAGAGCCTTCTCTCGCGGTATGAAGCAGCGGCTTGGCATTGCTAGAGCCATAATAAACGATGCTCAAATCCTGTTCCTCGACGAACCGACCAATGGCCTCGACCCGCGGGGGAGACGTGAGGTCCACGACCTTTTGCTCAGACTCAATCGGGAAAAAGGGCTTACAATCATTATTTCCACGCATATCCTGGATGATGTTGAACGTTTGTGCAATCGCATTGCCATTCTGGATCATGGCAAGGTCCGCTATGAGGGACCGTTGGCCTATAACCAAGATGGACGAGCTGTTCGGTATCGTTTTCATTTGTGCAATGGCGGCTCAATCCCTTCACCTTGGGAATATTCCGGTATTTCATTGGTTGAGAAAAAGGAGGAGTGGATCACCTGCTTAATAGAGAGTATCCCTCCTGCACAGGCTATCAAGACTCTCGTGGAAAGTGGCCTGCCGATTATTGAAGCGCAGGTCGTATCAGGTGGTTTGGAAGACCTCTATCTAGCGCATACGACGGGAGGTACGGCATGAACACACTGGTGCCACTGGTGAGGAAAGAATTCATGGAGGACCTCGCGGCGACCAGAGGATCTATTTTCTTGCTGATAGCCTCCGTGGTCCTGAGCGCCTTCTCAGTGCTATTGGTCAGCAATACCGAGCTGAGCCTGCTGGACAACGCCCAGGCCGTGTACATGATGTGCGCCATCATCATAGCTCTGGCTTCCCTGGTTGCTGTGATACGGGGAAGCGACGGCTTCGCCGGAGAGCGCGATCGGGATACGCTGGAACCGTTGATGCTGACGCCTGTCACCGGACAGAGATTGGCGCTGGCGAAACTCATCGGTATCGTGTTTGCCTGGCTGATTCTCTTCGTTCTTTCGATTCCATACATCTGGGCGGTTGGCAGCACAGGGCAAAACCTGCTGTCCACCGTCCAATATCTTTTTGCAACAGGAACGTTAATAGTCTTGAGTTTCGGGGGGCTGGCTCTCGCTCTGTCAGCTAAGGCGAGAAGTTTCAAAAGCGCTCTATCTATTGGGTTGACCCTTTTCCTATTGGCAGGAAGCCCCGTCATTCTCGGACCATCATTAAGGCAAAGCGCTGTAGGAAGAGTGATAGACCTGCTGAACCCTTTCGCGGGCGCACTGAACACGCTCGATAGCGTGATCATTGACAGTCAGGGACTCCTATTTCAACTTCTCCATCTCGCCATCATGCTCAGCTATTCCGTGATCATTCTCGTGATCCTCCATTCCGTCACAAAGAGGGTTGAATTATGAAACTGAACACCGTCAAGGTGCTGTCATATCTGGCAGTCATGGCAGGGACTCTGCTCTTATCCATACCCCTTGCCCTGGCAGCAGGCCCCAAGTCCGTAGAAATCAAACTTGAACCTCCGGCTGGGACGATGAAGATGGGAGACACCCCTGCCTTCCTCGGAACTGTCACCAATATCGGAAACCGACCTTTGGAAGGGCTGATCGAATATCTCTCCTTGGTGTCGCTTGAACCGGGAAATGAACATCCTGTGGACCTGGAAGACTGGTCCGCGCAGAAAGCGGTCCGAATTGATCGCTTGTCTCCGGGGGAGTCAAACAAGCAGACATGGGGAATGAGGCTCATTCAGTCAGGGAAATACGGGGTCGCGTTGACTGTGGTTGACCCTAAGGAAAAACAACCTATTGTGAGCGATCTTGTGCATTTTGGCGTGAATCCGAAGCCGATGCTTGCTTCAAACCGGATTCTTCCGGTCGCGATTGGCGAACCAGTTTTGCTGCTGACTCTTCTGGGAGTCCTGAGATCTATCCGCAGAAAAACGTAATAAGTATAAAAGAATTCGAGGACATTCGGGAAATATGACCACACAGGTCCTGCCCGTGATCTGCCGCCCGTTGTCCTGTACGCCGCTCCCTCACAATCAATTTCACTCGATTAGGGAGGCGTGCCACCGTTCGTTCATGCAGGTTTCTACTGTGACTGCCACTTTGATTCCGTGAGACGGAATCTCTCACGAGAAGATTCTTGAAGAATAGAAAAAGGAGGTTTTGCTCAATGGATTCGTTCCAGACGAGAAAGATATTAAGCAAGGTTCCAGAAGTCACCATATATTTTTGGATTATCAAAATTCTCTGTACGACCATTGGTGAGACAGCCGCGGACTATCTGAATGAAACACTCAATCTTGGATTAACAGGAACATCTGTCGTGATGAGTTCGCTGCTAATCACACTTCTGATCTTTCAATTTAAGGCACGAAGGTATATCCCATCACTCTACTGGGCAACAGTCGTTTTCATCAGTGTTGTCGGCACCTTGATCACCGATAACCTGACGGACAACGTTGGAGTACCTCTCGAAACGAGTACGACTATCTTCGCCATCGTTTTGGTTCTGACCTTTGCGGTCTGGTACGCGATGGAGAGGACGTTGTCCATCCACACGATCTTCACTTTGCGACGTGAAACCTTCTACTGGCTCGCAGTTCTCGTCACATTCTCTCTGGGAACTGCTGCTGGCGACTTGATTGCAGAAAGGTATGGTGTAGGTTACCTTCCGTCGGTGTTCATTTTCGGCGGTCTCATTGCCCTCGTGACATTTGCCCATTTCGTGGTGAAGGGGAATCTCACAGTTGAGCACAAGTATCAGTCCGCTAATGCAGTGCTCGCTTTCTGGCTTGCGTATATCCTGACCAGACCTCTTGGCGCTTCCATCGGTGATTACCTCTCACAGGTCCCGGCTCATGGCGGAGCGGGCCTGGGGCCAGCCATTACAAGTGCTCTCTTCTCCGCGGTGATTTTGGGGCTAGTACTCTATCTCAGCTTCACCAGGCTGGATGAAACTGCTCCCGAAGTTGCTTCGGTCCGTCCCATGAATCGGCCCGACCTCTCATCATAGGCTGGCTTGCGGTAAAAGGTTAGGCAGGAATTTTACGAAACTCTATATGATTTCAACGAAGAGGAGATTATTATGGCGACGTATTGGCTATCAGACGAATATGACCGAAAAGAACTGTTTAGTAAGGTCCCTCAGGTCACCCTCGCGTTCTGGGTCATCAAGATCCTGGCGACGACGGTTGGCGAGACGGGCGGTGATGCCCTCTCCATGACACTGAATCTTGGCTATGCAGTGAGTAGCTTGATCTTTATCGGATTCTTCTGCATCACCCTCGCCGCCCAAGTCAGATCGAAGCGGTACCGCCCATTTGCGTATTGGGCCGTCGTGATTGCTACCACGACCGTTGGAACTACCATGTCCGATTACCTTGATCGTACCGCCGGGCTTGGCTACGTGAAATCATCCATCCTGCTGTTTTGCGGGGTCATCGCGGTCCTTCTGGTATGGCGTGGAATCACGGGGAGGATTGAATTTGAGAACATAACCACAAGGAAAAACGAAGTATTCTACTGGCTGACGATTCTGGTGTCAAACACGCTCGGCACGGCGCTCGGTGATTTTATCGCAACCAACGCCGGTCTGGGATTCGAACAAGGCGCACTTGTGTTCGCCAGCTTGATAGCACTCGTGGCGATGTTGCACTTGTTTACGGATGTCCCGACCAGCATGCTTTTCTGGGCCGCGTATATCCTGTCGCGTCCCTTAGGAGCTACGCTCGGAGACACCCTCACCAAATCCCATCTCGAAGGCGGCTTCGACCTGAGCCGTATCTCTTCTTCGCTCATTATCGTGGCAGTTATGGTCCTGGGGATAATCCTTACGAGCAGACGAACGCAGCATTTCTCAGACACCTCCGACCACGAAAGAGCGAGAAGCAATAGCCAAATTCCGAAAATGACCGGTGTCCCGCTTTCAGAAGAATGAAGGTTACGTTCGCACCTTTCCATCTCATTGCTTTGATGTATAAGCCTGGTTCGTCGTCCCGGCTCGATCCAAAATCCGGTGAAAGAATACCGGCATGACAATTAGAACAAGCGGCATCTGAACTACCAAACCGGAGATGATTGCAATGGCAAGGGGTTGCTGCATAGCGGCCCCTTGACCAAGACCCAGGGCTAACGGAAATAGAGCCATAATTGCTGCGAGAGTTGTCATGGCAATGGGGCGCATGCGATTTATACCCGCTTCCACCAGAGCCTCGTCCGACGTCAATCCTGCCCTTCGCAAGTCCTGATACTCGGAAAAGTAAAAGATAGCCACCTCAGTTACAATGCCTACCACCATTGTCATACCCATCATGGATGTGATGTTCAGTTCCGTACCTGTTGTCCACAGGCCGACAAACACCGCGGAGATAGCAAAGAGCGGCATTGCTAGAATTGCCACTGCTACACGAAACCGTTCGTACAGAAAGAGTAGCAACAAAAAAACCAACGCTACCGCACCGGCAAACACGGCAATCAAACCTCTAAACGCAATCCTCTGTTGTCTGTACAGCCCGCCCAGCTCGTAGTACATGCCGGAAGGAATCAGCCCGTCCTTGGACAATGCTTGCTGTACGTCCTTCACGGTAGATCCCATATCTCGTCCGCTGATGCGTGCGGTTACAGCTACCATTCGTTTGAGATTCTCACGAGTGATCTCCGGTTGCCCGGTTACCATCCTTATTTTGGCGACACGCCTGAGAGGAAACCAGGGTCCGTCAGGTGATTGGAACCATAGTTCGGGAACGTCGTCCGTCGTGGCTCTGGTGACTTTCGGTATCCACACCCGGATCCCGACAAATTTTTCCCCCTGTTGCACCTGAGTAGCAACCACGCCAGCCAAGTACGAGCGGAGTTGTTTCGTGATAGCCTCAGGATCAATGCCCTCCAACGCAGCCCTGTTACGGTCTATCTCTATCTCTAACGCATCTCCCGCCAATGTGATGCCGTTCTTTATTTCCACCACTCCCGGAATATTGGCGATTGCCTGAGCAATTTTGGGAGCGGTGTCCAAAAGCGTTTTTGGGTCATCTCCGTAGAGTTTGATCTCAATGGGCTGAGGTACGGCAGTGAGATCACCTATGAGGTCCTCCATGAGTTGCGCCATTTCAACCTTCAGTCCGGGAACCTCGTGTTCGATTTGTCGTCGCACGGTATCCATAACTTCGTACACGGAGCGTCGTGGAGGCGGCTTGAGCCGCACAAAAAAATCGCCTTGGTTGGCCTCGGTCACCCCTCCACCGAGCTGCGTCCCGGTTCGACGAGAATATGACGCCACCTCCGGTGTTGTTTGCAGGATACCCTCCACCTGGCGGCAGAGTCGGTCGGTTTCCGTCAGGGAAGTGCCGGGAACGGCCCGGTAGTCAATGACAAAGCCCCCCTCATCCATAGCAGGCATGAAGCCGGATCCTACATACCGGTATCCGAGGTAACCGGCTACAAGCAGCGGAATCAGGCAGACCACCAAGAGCCAGGATCGGCGCAGAATTACCCTGAGTACAGCCCGATAGCCGCGTTGAATCAGACGAGTCAGTGGACCCACATCCTCTATTTTGGCGTCTTTATGGCTAACTATATGCGCGGCTAGAATCGGAATACCGAACCAAACCACGAAAAATGAGATGACGAGGGCGCATCCGATTGTCAATGACAGAGGCTTGAAAAAGGCTCCGGTGACACCGCCCAAGAAGGCGAGTGGCAAGAATATGATGACAGTCGAGGAAGATGAACCAATGAGGGGAAAAGTGAACTCGCGTGCCGCGCGTCTAACCACCTCCGTATAGTCCAAGTCTTCGCTCCTGAGTCGCCTCACAATATGCTCGATCATGACGATGGCATCGTCCAGAATCAGTCCAACCGACGCTGCCATGCCTCCCAAAGTCATGATGTTGAAGTTCATGTCCAACATGTAGAGCAGTAGAATTGTAATCGCCAGGACGATGGGAAGCGTTGCAACTGCCAGCAGAGTCACTTTCAAGTTCCGAAGAAACACCAATATGATGAGGGCTGCCAGTCCTATCCCGATCAAAATTGTATCCCGTACGCTCGCTGCGGACTCGGTGACGAGCTGGCTCTGATCGTACCAATTGCTTATTTGAACTCCTTTCGGGATGTGAGGTTGAAACGCGGCCAGCTTCGATTTGACTTCTTGCATAACCTGGACGGTGTTGCCCGTTGGCTGCTGATACACATTCAGCAAAACAGCGTCGAGGCCATTGGCCGTCACTCTTTGCCACTGCGGAACCGTAGATTGTTCGACGGTAGCCACGTCTTCCAATTGGACCAAGCCATTCTGCCCACTTCTCAAGATCGTCCCGCGAACTTGATCCACATTCCTTAAACGAGTATCGGACAAAACGAGGAACAACTTGTAATGATCTTCCAGACGTCCGACTGCTCGGAGTACATTAGTTGCCGACAAAGCCTGGACCACATCCTGAACCTTGAGATTGTAGGATTCCAATCGAGCCAAATCTACCGTGACCCTATATTCCGCCAATTGTCCGCCCAGCACTCCGATTCGCGCCACACCGTTTATCGCTGACAGCAAGGGAAGTAACTGAAATTGAGCAAGGTCATGCAGTTGGACCAAGGTGTGGTTGGAAGAGGTGAGGCTATAAGCGCCCACAGGGAAAACAGTCGGATCCATGCGCCGCGCTGTAAAAGTCGTCCCAGAAGGGAGAGTCGGCAAGACTCGGTTCATCGCTGATTCGACCTGGAGCAGGGCTACTGACATGTCGAGTCCCCATGCAAAATTGAGGGAAAGCTCCGCGCTGCCCCGACTGGTAGTAGATCGTACGCTTTGTATGCCAATAACTGACCGAACAGCCTGCTCCACGGGCATTGTTATGGATATGACCATTTGTTCGGCAGGACGGTCGCCGGAATCAATGAGGACTACAACGCGGGGAAAATTGACGTGCGGAAATAACGATACAGGAAGCAGAAAGGCGATCGCGGCACCGCTCACTGCCAGAACCAGCAGGAAAAACACTATTGAACGGCGGTGCACTGAGGCCCAATTTACCAGGCTCATGGGGTCCTCTCTCGAACTGCCATACCATCTTCTAATTCGTAATTTCCCAGCACCACCACGTGGTCACCCGCCTTAACGGGACCGCTGACGGCGGTCATTCCTGCCTCTTGCCAGCCTGCCTTCACCGGCACCTTGTAAGCCCTATTCTCACGAACGAGGAAGATCCACGAACCGTGCGGGTCCGATAGCACCGCACGTCGAGGAACGCTCAACGATTTAGTTGTCGAGAGGGTGATAACTCCTTTCATTGTTAAGCCCAGTGGAAAGTCAGCATTTAGTTCCACTCGGACCAACACGTCTATCAACCGAGTGGTAGGATTAATCATGGCGTGGACTTCGCTCACCTGACTGCTGAAGACCAACCTGGGCTGAAAAACAGGATTAATCTCAACCGGCATTCCCGGTCGTACATGAGCGGCATCCTCAGGTTCCACGCCCAGTGAGACTATCAACGAATCTCGACGGGCCAGCAACATGGTGTTGGAACCCGCCTGGATGAGGTCGCCCTGACTTACGCTTATCTTTGTCACAACTCCGGCAAAGGGCGCTTTTACCGTCTCGCTGGGCTGACCGGTTCCCAGTTTCCGTTGCTCCTGGAGCTGTGCCTGTGCATCCGCAAGACTCTTGCGTGCGCTTGCCACCTGGTCTTGTGTGGTCAATTGGTTCCTGAAAAGATCCTCTACTCGTCGTAAATTGCTGCGTGCGTATTCCAAGGCAGCTTGAGCCTGCTGGAATTGCACGTTCGCCGTCGGCGAGGTATCCAATTCCAGCAACGGTGCGCCAACCTCAACGAGCTGACCGGGTCTCACCCAAACCCTGGCTATCATTCCTGAGCGGGGCAGGTTAATACTCGTCACTGAGACTGGATCAGGTTGGGTGCTACCATAGCCGGTCAGTGTCTTGGTGAATGTTTTGGTCTGAATCGGACGCGTTTCCACTAGAACACTGGGTTCAGCGCCCACTGACAGGTTTATGAAAGAGAGAAGAATGGTCACTGCGCCCAGGGTCCATTGGGTGGATCTGCGTCTCGCCATCGGCAAACCTCCGTCCTATTGTGTGCCAGGCGTCACTGGGCGAGCCAGCAGGGTGTCAAGCGCTATTGACGTCTCCCACAAGCCCTGAATCAGATTGATGGACTTTAGATTCTTGTTTGCCAAGGTGTTCTCCATATTGAGATAAGTCAAGGGCGCTATATTCTGGTCTGCGTAGGCCCGCCGGGCCTTCTCCACCATCTTTGCCAGAGTGGGAAGGTACGCCTGCAACTGATGGAGCTGCTCCAGCAGGATGCGTTGCCGGGTCCAGACCAAATCCGCTTTTCCATATGCTTGATCAATGCGGGCTTGATATTCTTTGCGCAGTTGCTGTCGAGTTGCCTTTTCCACGGCTATCTTTCCCCGATTACGATTGAAAAAAGGAAGTGTAAGTGTGGTTTGGTGGCCTAGGCTATGAACGTCGGTGTTATCCGAGGCTATCACCACGCCCACATTGAGGGCGGGGAACTGCCCCAGGACCGCTTTATGAACCTTCGCCTCTTGGCTTTCATAACCGGCCCGCAATGCAAGCAAATCCGGGCGACGGTCCGCCATCTCAACGACGGCTCGATTGAGGTCTTGTTCGTCAAGAATAGTTGGCGGCGCAGAAGGGCGGACCAGTTTTATTCTGGCCTTCGGCACTATCCCCAAGAGAGCATTGAGATCGTGTTGGGTCTTATTGAGGACCTCTTCCATATCTTTGACTTGGGTGTCCGAATCGATCTTGGCCGTGAGGTCGGTTCCTGTAACGTCTAGAGTCAAGTTTCCCTCTTGAAGCGCCCTGGCTGAACGGGCATAGCGACTCGAATACAGCTTTTGAATCTGTTTCAGCACCGCGAGCTTAGCTTCTTCAAAAATGAACTGGACAAAGAGAGTGCGAGCCTTCTGGATCACCTGCCATTCTTGCCACAAGATGTCCAGATCAACCTTGTTGACCGCTGCTGCGGCCTCGTTGATTCCTGCTCGTCGTGTGACAAAGTAATTGAGATCGTAGTTGATGCCAAATTCATAAGCGCTGAATAGACCATCACGTTTTACCGTGGGATAATCTGCCCTCGCGGTAATCTGAGGGTCCGGCAACAATCGTGCAGAGAACAATTGCGCTCTCGCCACTCCCGCCTTCTCGCGAAGCGCATTGAGGTCAGGATTGCGAAGCACGGCCAATATCGCTACGTCTGTCATATCCAGCCCGACGTCGGCATTGAAGGGATGTGGCTTGAGAGGAGGACAGTCGAAGCGGTCGGGATTCACAGTCAATCTGGGTGGAATGGTCAGGTCTGGAGTGGCAGGCAAAGGCTGTGGCCTATATGTGGCGCATCCAGCAAGAAGAGCGCAAATGCTCAGTAAAACAATGGCAAATCGGGGCAATCCTCTCGAAAACAGTAGAGTCCCGATGAGAGCAACCCCAATTTGCAGGCAGGCAGCCATTTTCTCAAAGGAGGATGGGGGAGTTTGGGAATCGAGTCTGTTCCCTTGGATGGAAGACGCACTGATCGCCGTGCATGACTATCTGCCCTCCTTTTCACAAGAAAATCCAAAAACAAAATGTCAGCCTTTGCGGGGCCAAAGAGGGATTTCGTGTCTCTCTCTTTATCCTTTGCCTAGGCCAACGGCGGACCACAAGAATGATATCGTTCGACGGAACAATCGTGGAAGTATAGAACAATGAAGGTTTTTTTGACAACGATTATTTGGGCAAGTTTGCTGGTCAGGCTCCCCGCTTTATCCGTCTTCTCCCGACGAGGATTTCTGATAGGGACTCAACACCCTCGCCGTGCTTTGTGACACCTTTCCCGACAGATCAAGTGACCCGGTATCTCAAGGATTCATCTAATCTCTGGGAAAAACTTCGGGAGAATCTCCCTCAGCGAACTCAAAACCTCGTCGCAGGGTGGAAGATTCAGTACAAAAGGACCCAGGTTCCTGTCCCAGTTGGTACGGGCTTCCAGGATCAGCTCGTCGGAGAAGAAGTCCGCCAGTTGTTGAAATGAGACCCCGCGGTGATCGCACTTTTTCTTCAGAAGAGGAGTCAAATGCCTGGTATCCAACTCTGACCCAAAATCGGTTACGAGACGCCACAGATCGTAATAGTCGCGAGAGCGGGGGCGGGTCCACCTGCCCTCAACCAATCTATCTCGACTCTGAAGCAGGGATCGCATCTTTTCCGCCACTATCTCTTCAAGCCGGTAGCAGCGCACCCTCACATCAAGGTCTTCCTCGTAGTCATGGAGGATCGGTCTCACCAGCGGTTCAAGGAGTACCGGCTCATCACGGGTTATCTCCACCTTGATTGAACAGACCCGTTCGCCGTACCAAGGGAACCTCACCCATATATTGAAGGCATCTTGTCCTTTGGGATGGGGTCTTGTCTCTCGAAGCCGTTTCACCTCAACAGTAAAGCGACCGTAGGTTTCCAGGAGTCTTCGTGTCTCTTCAGTAGCCTGGCTGATGATTTCTTCCAATTCCTCCCTGCTCGGTGCATGGATGGCTGAGAAATCCAGGTCTTCAGAGAATCGGTAAGATCCAAAGAAAATCTTCTTTAGGGCAGTCCCTCCCTTGAAGACCAGTATGTCCTTCAAGGCAGGTTGGGACATGAGTCCGGCCAGGACGTAGCTCTGGGCATAATCCTTTTCGATCACATCGAGGAGGATTCCATTCCGTTTGGCGGCTCCTCGAAGTCGCACATCAAGGGGCTTCATTTGACTCCCTTTTACCCACGAGGTTATTCTGAATCATCCATCGCTTGTCGTAGGGGCCTCGCCGTGGACGAGTGGGATCCAGCAAACGGAATCCCTTTACCGGTATTTTTTGAAGAGCATCAAGGAATTCTGACCGAGCATCCAATCGTTCCAATGCCCAGCCCAGCCTCTTTGCAACGGATGCTTTACCGTAGCGAACCGTATATCCTATGAGCTTCTCCAGGTCCAAATCGTGGATGTGTTCCTCAAGGGTTTGCAGTGCCTCTCCGATCCCTCCGAACTGCCGGGGAGAGATGAAGGTTTCAAGGATAGTCCGCTCCTTGTCGGTGATTGGAACACGGAAATGCTCATCAATCCACACTTCCTCAATCCCGAAGAAATGATCTCGTATCACCGAGACATACTCATATCGCACGCCTGCCACCTTCCACACGTGTTTCCCCGCGATCTTCCCCTTGGATTCTCTCATCGTGGGGGTCACGACTTTGCGGGGAGTGAATGCCGTCAC
>Ga0172375_10006986_pt1 | contig 15616 bp, 17 predicted proteins | sample LakKiv1m_FD_114537 | JGI IMG/M metagenome (GOLD analysis project Ga0172375, IMG submission 114537) | Freshwater microbial communities from Kabuno Bay, South-Kivu, Congo - kab_092012_11.1m | ecosystem: Environmental > Aquatic > Freshwater > Lake | place: Democratic Republic of the Congo... | reverse complement strand
GCGGACCGAAACCGAGATGGAATTTGATTCCTTCTTCTTTGCCTTCGATATACTCGTCGTCACTAGCAGGTAAAATATCAAGGCTTTCCAATGAAGTCAAAGTTACATCCGCCTTACCGTATTTCATAATTTGGATACGTACGCAATTTCTGGCAACGTCGAATGCGACATCGCCTCCACCGACTACCACGACGGATTTTTTGACATTGACATCTTCAAGTTTGATGGTACCTCTCGCTAAATCTCTTGTGATTGGTAAGAAATCCATCGCGCCCATGACATCGGTATGGTCAGCGCCTGGAATATTCAATTTTCTGGCGGCAAAAAAGCCGGTACCAAGAAATACTGCATCATATTTTTTATGCAAATCATCGATGGAAATATCCGTTCCAACTCTAGTGTTGGTATGGATGTTGACTCCGATTTTCTTAATGAAATTGATGTCTTTCTCCACTGCGTAATCAGGAATCCGGTACTGAGGAGCACCATAACTCATGACTCCACCGGCACGGCCTTTCTCTTCGAAAACGTCTACATGATAGCCAAGTCCTCGTAAATAATAAGCTGCACTCAAGCTCGCAGGACCTGATCCGGCGATAGCAATTTTCGCATTGATTACTTCTGATACAGGTTCGGTGAATATCTTGTCATATAGTTCATCAGGCGCGCTGTCAATGATGTAGCGTTTCAGCCATCTGATAGCGATGGCTTCGCCACGAACAGCGATGGCACAGGCTGTTTCACAATTGTGCGTACAAACTCTACCACAGACGCCAGGCAATGGATTGGTTTCATAAATTTGTCTCAATCCACCTTCGATATCATCTTCCCAAATCGCCCTGATGTATAGCGGAATATGCATCTGTACAGGACATGATGCAGTACACACGCCACACTCAACACAACGAGCGGCTTCTTGTCGTGCATATTCTTTGGAATAGCCTCTGACTACCTCTATATAACTTTTGACTCTTTCTTCTGGTTCTACATGCTCCATATGGATTCTTTCGAGATCCAACAAATCAGTAGTTTCTGTTTTTACATAACCAAGTTCGACGTCCTGATCCTGCCATTTTTCAGTAGGCATCAAAATGAAACTATCCGGATTGGAGTCGGCATAAATGTATTCTTTGGTCATTTTCAACGATTCGGTGGTGCAGGTATCGACGCAAAGTGCGCAGAAGCAACATCTGCCGTAATCGATGACCGGTCTTTGTTGGAGTTGACCGGCTTTCATCGGTAAATCATGTCTTGGCACCATTGTGATGGCAGCGGTAGGACAAATCTCACTGCAGGTACCGCAACCGATACATTTATTCCAATCATTGACATGGAATCCTCTTAAATTGTCCGGCGCCGTTCTCGGTGCGGAGTTCTTCAAGGATTTCTTGTCGAAGAAATATTGAGAATTCAGATAGGCTGCATTTTTGTGAGTCAAGATTGTCTCCATAGGATGGGTGACAGGTTTCTTGAACAGATACTTGAAGTGTCTCAAAGGCTTGAAAATACTTGCCTTAGGGTATTTTTTTTCTTCTTTCATCATATCCTCCTATCTGTCAATCTCAGGGGAACAGATTCCCATGGTGTCCACCCAAAGGGCGGCGTCATCGATACGTGTGCCAGGTAAATATTTTTCAATACCCAACAAACCTTGCGGGTAACTTGCTCCACGAACACCAACACGATATGGATTTGTTCCACCATTTGATACCATGTAATATCCGAACTCGCCACGACTGGATTCAATCGGACTATAAGCATGCCCGGCAGGAACTGTCCAGCGCATTGATTGGCCTCTGCCTGGTTTGACTCTTACCGGCCCTTCCGGCATCTTTGTCAAACATTGGCGGATAATGTTTATCGACTGTTGAACTTCTTTGATTTTGATGTCAAGTGTGGCTCTGGCATCACTATAATCGGATGTCGGAACCTCGAACTCTACTTGGTCATATCTAGCATAAGGTACGACTTTGCGTAAATCGTAGGTTTTTCCTACTGCCGAACGCATACCGATGCCGGTAACTCCTAGTTCCCAAACGACTTCTTCCGGCAGCATGATTGTATCTTTTATACGTTTGATGATAGTCGGATTGTCAATACCTAGATCACGGTATTCGGTTAGTCTTGATTCCAGACTGTTGATGAAAGCATGCATATCATTTTCTATGCCTTCCGGCAAATCTTTCCTAACGCCACCAATAACTATATATTGATGATACACGCGAGCACCGGTAATCTTCTCAAAGATATCAAGTATCAGGTTTCTGTCAGCGTGGGCATGATACATCAAAGTGTAGTTCCCTGTAGGGCCACCCAGTCCGCCATAAGACATGAGATGCGAAGATATTCTGGCAAATTCCAAAATTATCATCCTTATCCAATGAGCTCTTTCCGGTACTTCCAGTTTCAATAACTTCTCGGCAGCGGTTGCAAAAGCCATCTCGTTGATATCCGGTTCAGGAACACAAACACGAGGTATCAAGCTAATGTTATTGACCCATAGTTTTCTTTCCATCTGTTTTTCGAAACCACGATGAAGCATACCAGGCAACAGATATGATCTCTTGATTATGTCTCCGTCCACGAACATATGGACAGAAGCATTTCCATGCATTCCGGGATGCTGAGGTCCTAGAAACAATTTCATTTCTTTCATTGTTTATTACCTCCAGTCCTCAGTGCATTAGCTCTAACTTTTCGTTCTTTACGTTTCTCAATAGACTTATTCTTTGGATCGACAACTGAAAAATCGGCAGGATATTCCCGAGAAGGGAATTTTCGGTCACTATATGCCGAAGGGTCGAAATCTTTTCTTAACGGTGGAAGATCATCCCAACCTTCAAGAATAAGTTGTTTATGATAGTCAGGATTACCTGGAAAAGCGATTCCGAAAAATTCGTGTGCTTCTCTTTCATAATATTTGACTCCTGGAAAGATTGGTAAAATCGAATCCATTTCCGGATTATTACGGTCGATCATCGCTCTTATTTGGACATATACAGGTTTATCCCAATTGAAGACAACGTATACTAGTTCGAATTTATTGGCATCAATCCAATCTACCGCACTCATGTACGACAATTGTTTCCAGCCTGAATTCTTAAGAACAGTAAGAACATGATGAACGTCCCGCTTTTCAATTTCAAATGCCAATTGTTGATTATCTATTTGCTCGATCTTGATTACAGGTGCTGCCTCGTTGACGAGTTTTTTTACCAATTCGAGATTATTGATGGAATTCATCATGGACATCCACCTCCCCGAGTGAGTTTCTTTGATTTTCTTTATACCATTCGAAGTGAGCGTGATACTTCTTCCAACCGTTGGCCGTCTTGTGTTTTATTTGATCCATCAAGTCAACGAATCCGTTCATGACCGCTTCGGTGTTCGGCATGCAGCCTGCCACGTATACATCCACAGGGATGTACTGATCAAGCTGATTGATTACCGCGTGCGAATCGTGATAGATACCACCGTTGATTGGACAAGATCCCAAGGCAACCACATACTTTGGTTCACTCATCTGTTCATAAGTATAAATAAGTCTTCTTAAAGTTTTCAATGACAGATATCCCGAAACCAACAGGATGTCCGCTTGTCTTGGTGTGGCCATCGGCCCCATACCAAGACGTTCCATATCATATGCCGATGTCATCGCCGGTGGCAACTCAATTGCGCAGCACCCTGTGCAATACATGAGCAGCCAGAGTGAGTTTCTGCGGAAGAAATCGCCGATTTCCCACCATTTGCGATCTATCTCGGCTTTCGACAACTTAGTTGCCGGCGTAAATTTTGTACTTAACATATTAGATCACCCATCCAAAATAGATTGCGATGACCGCTTGTGTGACAGCCATCAATAAAGGCCACTTGTAGAAAAAAGTAACGACCTGGTCGATCTTGAAACGTCCGTTGACATTCGAGATCAGATTTGCCAATGTGTAGACCGCGAAATATTTAATCAGGAACTCTACGATGTTTGTCGCTCCACCCAAGAATAGGTGAACGAACAAAGTCACTTCAATCCAAACCGATATTTCATGCAGAATGAACAACATGCCCAGTTGTTTTCCGCCATACTCGACCATCGGTCCCGAGGCGATTTCCGCAGGAGCGATATAGGTTTCAAACGGCTTTTTGCCTAGCATACCCATTAGTGAGATGAATCCGACGATTCCACCCAGTGGCAGCGCAATGATGAACCAGTTGTTTCCAACTGTCTGTTGGTAAATTTGGATTCCGGTCATTGAACTTGAACCGGAAATATTCACAATGGTCAAGACGACAATTAGGAAAGGAACTTCGTAAGCCAGCATGGTAGTCAATGCTCTCATGACACCGATGCTTGCCCAAGGATTACCGGAGCCACTGGCGCTCATCGCCATACCCAGCATACCTACCGCCAAAAGGTAAACGAAGATGAAGAAGTTATCATAATCTTGAAAAGCAACAAATGATGAAGTGATAGGCATGAACATGGCGGTTCCAATAATTCCACCCAAAGCCATTATGACACCGAAATCGAAGATCCATCCATGACTTACACTTCTTTTACTAAGTAATTTGAAAATATCAATGAATTCTTGGTACCATCTTGGCCCGATTCGTTTTTGAAGTCTGCCGACGATTTTACGGTTAATACCCGCAATTGATGTCTGCAAGACGAAAGCGAAAAATGCTATACCGATACCGGTCAATACGTTGAGAATCATAATACTTCACCCCACAATAACAAGATGATTATGGTCATTATCCATAATAATGTGGTGCCGATGTTTTTTGACATGAACAGATACTTGCCTAATTTACCGATCTCCTTGACCTTCTTCGCCAGGCTTTCAAAGAAGCGTATCATCCAATTGGTATGCTTCTCATAGAGTCTTTCAAGCGGTGCGTAAAAGTCAACCGAATAATGCAATAGGTGTTCGTCGTGAACAAAGTTGGCAGCTGTATAAGTATCCATTAGTCCAACCTTTCTCGATTTCTTCAGTAAAATGAAGATGATGAAGGCGATGAATACACCAACAGCAAATACTAGTGAGATATAGGCAGGATTCAAAATGCCTTGATTATCATATACATTGATGACGCTGGAGGCAGTAACATTCAGTGACGCAAATCCTAATTCACCAAGTATATTGTTAATGTAATTAAGTATTCCAGCAGGGAATACACCGGTATAAACATTGAGTCCCATCAAAATGAATGTCGGAATCAACATCAAAATCGGAGCTTCCTTGACGCCTTTATACTCCCTGAACTCTTGTCCCAGGAACAAAGCTGCTAAAGGCCGGAAAACATAAAGGAATGAGCCGACACTGCCGAAGAAAACTGCTATGGCAACGAAAATCATGCCTTTGTTAATTACGGCTTGGAAAATCAACCATTTGGATATGAACCCACCCATAGGCGGAATACCAGCCATCGAGATGATTGCCACAAGATAAGCCAGATAAGTAATCGGCATCTTGTGAATCATACCGCCAAGTTCCTTCATCTTTGTTGTTCCAGTGGCTCTTGCCACAGCTGCTATCGCCATAAAGGCAGCGGCGCTGGCAATTGCATGAGCCAAGATATGATAGAACCCACCGGCGAAAGCTACTGAGTTCATCAAACTGAAAGCCACCAAGATGTATCCGCCGTGGCTCATAGATGAATACGCCAATAATTTTTTGGCGTCATCTTCGCGAATTGCCATCAGTGTACCAAACACTATCGATATGCTTCCTAGAATCGCGATGATCCATTGACCAAGCGGTAAATTAATTGTGTCAACCAATAATGAAGATGTAGGTGCGATTCTGATCAAAGCCAGGACACCGATGAAAGCTCCAAGTTTTACCAAAGCTCCCGACAACACTGGAGAGAATGGATGAGGTGCGTTCCCATGGGCGATTGGTAGCCAAATATGTAGCGGGAACGAACCTAATTTCGCAAACGCCGCTATTAGGAACAGAACAAATACCAGTGTGGCGTTGGTTCCGCTGATTTGCGCCAATCCGTTTGCTATGTCAAATGTGCCGGTAGAATTGAATATAATGAAGATTCCCGTAAGCATCGCCACACTTCCGGCGACACTGAATCCGAAATATGATACTGCTGCTTCTCTGCTTTTACCTTGAGGTATCAGGAACATTGTCGTCCAAATTATCATTTCGAAGAAGAAAAACAATTGGATGAAATCGGCTGCGTAAAAAGCTCCGAGAATTCCGGCTAAACTAAGCAAGAACAAGAAATTGTAAGAATCTTTGTATTTATATTGTCCCAAATAGTAAGGATGGAAAAAACTGACCATTAGGTATATAAATGCGATTATTACCGCAAAATAGAATCCCAAGTAAGTATTTTTATATGCAAAGCCAATGATTGTGTCGACACCTAATCCTTGTCCGAACCCGAAACCGGCTAATGCAACAAACACAAACATTGTAGCGAATATCGTGAATACCGATCCAAGATATGTATTCAGTTTGGTAAGCATGTAGGCGATGAAGGAAGAACCGACCAAGAACAGGATTAGAAATTCAACATTGTTAATCAGATCAATCACTTAAAATCACCTCCGTTACTGAATCATCAATTGTAATGCTCTTATATGGAGCCGTATAGGTTCCAAATACCAACAGAGCCAAGGCAAGAATTACAAATACAAGTTTAAAGGAGACATTGTATTTAACTGATATCTCGTTATCTTCCTTGAACCATAATTTCACCAACAATCTTACGAAATATATACCTTCAATAAGCGAAGCAATCAGGATAATGGCAATTAACCATATTTGTCCTAATGCTGCGAGTGAAGTCAGGAATCTCAGTTTTATGATGAAACCAACCAATAAAGGCATGCCCATAACGCTGAGCGTCGCCAAAGTGAAAGCTATACCGACAATGATATTGTTGGTAAACAATCCTCGCAATGATTTTGTTTCATCACAACCGATATCCTTGACAGCCTTGTTTATCACAAGGAACATCACTGTTTTGCTAAGAGCATTTGCGACTATCAACCAAACAGCCCAAGCCAAGATGCCATTGACAAACAACAATGCAATTATGCTTGCTTGTGCCACGGAGCTGAACAATAAAATCTCTCGCGTTTTCTTCGAGGAAAATGCCATCATGTCGCCAAGTAAAATACCGGCTGTCAGAATAACCGTCACGACTGTCAATAAAGTCCCTTCGAAAACAAATAATTTGTCTATCAAACGACCCAGGACGAATGATAATGCGGCAGCGTAAACGCTAGCAATCATCGGGCCTGACATCGTGTTAGAATTTCCAAGCACTCCTTTAACCCAGGAATTGAATGGCAATAATTTCGCTTCAACACCGAGACCGATGAACATCAAGGTGAATGGCAATATGACGTCTGTGTAATTGTCGTTGGCAGTAATGGCGGTAATCATCGCGCTCATATTCAATGTTCCAAACATTGCATAGAGAATTATGAGCCCAAATAAGAACAAGCTACTTCCCACTGCACCTAGTGCTAGATATTGGAAGGTATTAGTAGGCTTCTTATTTGAAGCTGAAATCAAATATGCAGCGATTCCGGATATTTCCAGAAATACAAAGAAGTTAAAGAGGTCAACAGTTAAAACTAAACCATTAAGTCCGGCCATTGCCAATAGCAGGATGCTGCCGAACTTACCATATTCCCTAATATTTAGCAAAGCGATAATTACAATCAATCCATTTATCAGCAACAACGCTATTCTCGAATATAGGTTCAAAAAGAGATTGATGCCGAGTGGTTGATCAAATCCGCCGATGATTACCGTTCCATCTTGCAGAAGGAACAGCATCACTAAGTTGAAAAGACCGACTAATATCAATAGGTATGGTGCGAACTTCTTGGTTAATATAGATAGGAAAGCCACCAATAAAGGTACGGCAACTAATAATATAGCGCTCATTCTGCATCCCCCGTTTCATCCAATTCGAAGGTATTGTATGTCTTGTGGATGCTTTTGGCAATTGCCAAACCTAAAGCAGTTGTACCTACACCGATGACGATTGCGGTAAGTACCAGTGCTTGTGGTAATGGATCCACATATATCAACCCATTGGCTGTCGTACTTGTCAATATCGGCGCAATACCTTCGTAGTTGAAGCCAATACTGATGATGAAAATATTCAAACCAATTTCCATGATATTTAGAGAAACAATCATCTTAATTACATTCCTGTTTACGAAGAGTCCGTAAAGACCGAAAACGAACAGGATTATGGCTGCATATTGTATCATGCTGATCCCTCCTCTGTCAGGAAATTGTCTACGATTCCAGAAATCTCGCTACCGACCTTAAGACCAATCAACACATAGATTACCGGTATGATACCAGCACTCAGTAAATCACCGACTGTTCCTACCGGCAAGAAATTCTGGAGGAAATACGTCGCCAATACAAGACCAAGCAAACCGATTATCACAAACAAACTACCGGCGACTCCCTCAAGAATCTTAAAGCCTTTAACATTGCTTCGGAAACGGTCATCAGCAAGATAAAGCAACAATACAGCACTTGCGATGATTGCCCCACCAGGGAATCCACCTCCTGGAGTTAGGTGACCATGGAAGATAATATAAAAACTGGTTACCAAGATAATTCCAAACAAGACTCTTGATCCGACTCTAAGCATGAAATTCGGTTTGAATTGCAAATCAAGTCTAGATTGTTTCTTGCCACCAAAAATTATGGCAACACCAAGAGCGCTTATAAACAGAACTGTTACCTCTCCCAATGTGTCAAATCCTCTATATCCGATAACAATCGCTGTTACGATGTTGGCAGATCCGACTTCAGCCACATTCGCGTCTGCGAAATAGTCTTGGGATACTCTGCCTGCGATATTTGCTTCACCGAAAGCAGGAAATATCTCTGAATTGTTCATGGCTAAGATAATAAATACTCCTAATACCAAGGACAACAAAAGTCCGAAAAGATTTTTAATTTTCATTTTGTTTCCTCCTTTCTTACCGAAAGCAAGGTGAAAATGAACAACGCCGTAACAAGACCACTACCAATTACTGCCTCTGTGATGGCCACGTCAGGTGCTTTCAATAAAACAAACGATACAACCGCCAGCATGCTAAGTGCTGAAAGGAATAACACCGAATTAATCAATTTCTTTGCATTAATCGCCAAAAATGCGATTACCAGCAACAATACACCCACTACGAGGGAAATGATATCGAACAAAGTCATCACTTGTCACCTCTTTCCTTAAGATCATCTTGAACAAGATTATCAGGAATGTTTTTGGAATTGTATGTCGCTTTGGCTATAGCACTTGATCCAATCGGATTTGAGATTATGATGAAGACGATAATGATTATAATCTTCGATATCCAATCCCAAACAGGATTAGCCAATGCTACACCGATGAGAATTGAGAAGGCTCCTAGGGTGGTTGCTTTAGTACCGGCTTGAATTCTATTGAAAGTATCCGGCATTCTCAGAACGCCTAGACCGCCCAAAAGGAAAAACAATCCGCCGATAATCATAAAAACATAACTAGCGATTACCATCTTTTTTGCCCTCCAAATATCTAGCGAATACCACTGTTTCCAAGAACGCTAAAATCGCATAGACCATCGCTATGTCTAGATACAGGTTACTTTCAAATACTGAAGCCAGTACAACAATCACGCCGATTACTATCATATTGAAAGTGTCAAGAGAAACAACTCTGTCGCTTAATTTAGGACCTATAAACAATCTGATAACTGTAAAGAGTATTCCGAGTCCCATCAAAGAGAATACTACATAATCCATCCATTCCATCAGTCGAATATACCTCCTAGAATCTTTTCAAAAGGTCCAGAAATATTGGCTTTGTTTTCGTTTTCGTTTTTTCCCAGGACGTCTACTGTGTGTACGAAGATATAATCACCCTCAACATCAATTGACAATGTTCCTGGCGTCAACGTAATCGAATTAGCCAATGTCAGCTTACCCAAGTCGCCTTTTAATTCGGTCTTCACTTTTACGATTCCCGGATTCAAAGGTATCTTAGGACTTAAAACTCTTCTTGCCATATCCAAATTGGCAAGGATAAGTTTCCAAATGAACACCGGAATGTATATAAAGAGAAATTTCAGCAATTTCACAGGGAATAACCAATTAATCCTGAAATTGGTGTACTTAGCTATGATGATTGTCAAAATCGCACTTACTATACTTCCCAGTATCACTTCATCCCAGTAAAAACCAGCTAAGAGCAGGTATACCAGCAATAAAGTGACAAAAGTAGTAACATACTTCATTTCCATCCTCCTATGTTCTTTCTATGTATTAATCGTAATAACGCACAAAAAAGTAGTAAATCAATACTACTTATGTCCGATTTGCGAGTAATATGAAATTTTCAGAATACTTCAAGCAATAATTCTTGGGTGTAGAAAGTTTGTTCTGCATTTCATCCTCATTAGGGTTTATAGAGACACCGACTAAATAATTCACTTATTTGTAATGGTTATAAAACCATTATCTCTAGCGCCCTAACTTTTTTCATTATAACATAATAATTTTTTGAATTAAAGCAACTTGCTCTATTTTAGAATACACATTTTTCTTTAGAAAAAAAGTTGGATGAAACGTGTCAGATAAACAGTATTTTCGATAAAACATCATCCTCTTCCCGGAAATATTGACAAATGTAGTATAATTTACTTGAAAATACCACAAAGGAGCAAAGAGATGAGTAAAGTCAAGGACTTCAATATTATCTTAAATAACTCTGCTTCAAGGAGTTTTGGTCTTTGGAGTGATTACCGATTCAATCTAACCGAATACATTATTTCGCAATCAACTAAAATCAAAGAGAAATATGATTCTTGTCTGCTTATCGGTTGTGGAAGCAGTAACGATATTGATTTGCATAAAATCTTAAAGGTGGCTGGCAAAATTACATTGAGCGATATTGATGAATCAGCCATTAAAGAAGCAATTAAAACGTATAATCTCCAAAAGAATTCAATAGATGTTGAGGTAGTTGATTATACAGGAATAAATAGCTCAAACCTTTTTAACGATTTTGTTTCATTAAGCCTAAAAAACACTCCTGAAATGATGTCAAAAATCATTGATCAACTTTTTAAAACGATTGAAAACTATCGTTTTCTAGAGAAAAATATGGGAAAATATGATCTAGTTGTCATATCACCGATTTACACTCAATTGCTATATAGCCAGTTCCGCATGGACTTAGGTGTTCTTAGCGACTTAAACTATCCGTCAAAATCCATTGAGTATTTGGAATCCAAATTTCTTGAGAAAATGCCTGATTTACTGAAAAGGTTTAATCAAAATTTGATTGATTTGGCAAATGTTAAAGCCACGGTAGTCTGTGTCAGTGATATTTTCGAGTTCGCTGTTGGTACAGATGAACATAAAAAAATAATTGAACTGGCTACAATAGAAAACGGAATCAATGACTATCATTTAAATTACCGAAATCAATATGGATATGGCCTGGGAGATTATGGCATTGCAGACCTTTCTTCATATCTTGATGTACTAGATAGTAAATGGTTTTTCTGGAATTTTGATGAAAAACGATTGCTTCTGGTGATGGCCAAAGTAATGAAAAAATACGACAAAATTAGAAAGGATTAATTATGATATATCGATACGATTTTGTAAAAAAGGGGAAAGTGAGCTTAATGGGGTTTGGCGGTTGGCAACTAGGAAACAAAAGCAATTGGAATGGGCCGGATTTCGTTGAAAGTGTAAATTTAGTAAAGAAAGCTTACGAATCAGGAATCAATTTTTTTGATACGGCGCCAAATTATGGCGACGGTAACAGCGAGATCATAATTGGACAAGCTCTTAAGCAGGTTCGTGACAAAGTTTTTTTCAATACAAAAGTTGGTCATGGTCCTGATGGAGAATACGAATTCACAGAAGACGGATTAAGGAAATCAATCGAGAGATCTCTTAAAAAACTCGATACAAATTATTTGGACAGCGTAATTCTTCATAATCCGGAACGGTACATCCTCGAAGGCAAAACTAATCTTTTTGATGTTCTCAAGGAAATGAAAGAGAAAGGTAAAATTCGCAAATTTGGAGTGTCGATTGATTCTCTAGACGAGGCCAAAACCGTTTTGGACAACCTCGAAGTCGATACAATAGAAATCATGTTCAATATGATACATCAGGAGCCAAGATATATATTTGAGCGTATCAAAGAAAAAAATATTTTGCTTATTATCAAGGTGCCTTTGGATTCCGGATGGTTATCTGGCAAATATGGGGCTGATTCAGTATTCGATGGTATCAGATCCCGTTGGAATACCGATGAAATACGAACTCGCGCCGAGATAGTTGAACAGATAAAAACCATTCTTGGTACTGATGATATATCAATGGCAGCCTTGAAGTATGTTTCAAATTATCAGGCTGTTTCAACAATCATCCCTGGAATGAAGAATGAAAGACAACTTGAACAGAACATTAAAGCTTTGGATTACGAGATTTCCAGTCAGGAAATGGCTGCGATTGAAGGCCTTTACGAGAATTTTATTCGATTCAAGAAAATTCCTTGGTGAGACGGATATTCTTTTTGAGAAAATAGATATTATTCTACATTTACTAATTCTTTATAAATCAAGTTATTAATAATTTTGGGTGAAAAAATGAAAAACAAATATGCAGTTGCATTATCAGTGGTAGCTATTGTTGGCGTGTTGGCTACCATGTTGTCAAACGCTTTGGATAATCCAGAAACGCCATTGATGTCGGCACTTACATCATTGAAGTATTTCACGATTCAAAGCAATATCTTTATTGCCGTATATTTCGGAGTGGCATCTACTAAATATTTTTCTCAGAAAAAATGGTTCTCGGATCTTCTCGGCGCTGTATTAGTTTATATAACAATTACATTTCTTGTTTTCGCCGTTATGCTTCAAGGAACTTGGCGCCCGGAAGGTTTAGCCCAGTTCGGTAATATTCTGAATCATTACCTGGTTCCATTGTCGGCTATTGCCTTTCTTGTCTGGTTCCGAAACGATTACCAGTTTCATTGGAACAGTATTTATAAATGGATAACTTATCCGCTAGTATACATCATCTTCCTGTTGATTCACGGAATCATAACGACCGACTACATCTATCCGTTTTTTGAAATCGACGAATTGGGAATTGGTTACTTTTTAATCACGTTTCTCGGAATTATGTGCTTGTTCTTTCTTTTATCATGGGGTGCGATTTCCTTAACCAAAAAGAAATAATATAATTGTACAAATAAAAAACATACCGCGATTCCGGTATGTTTTTATTTTTTCTAGTATTTATGTCCTCGTTCAGGTACTATGCAAATGAATCGGAAAGTTCCTTTACCGTGGTTACGAAACTGATGAATGGTATCATCCGGAACATAGGCATAAGAACCCGGCAATACAATATTTGTTTTTTCACCGATAAGGAGTTCTCCTTCTCCGGAAAGAATAAAATTGATATGTGGCCATGGATGGCTATGTTTTGGCGTATAACCTTCTTCTCCCACTTCCAGTACCCTCATGACATAGCCTTCCCAACCTTCTTTCGGTGAAACAAGCACTTTCATAGTGGTGTTTTTTGCTTGATCGCTCTTTATCTCATGAGCGAATAATTCATCTATATTTCCTATCATTTTTGATCCTCCATTGATATTCTATCATATTTGCCGGTATTTTAATATCAATGTATCAAATCTGCTTATCTAGCAAAACTATTCTTGCGAGAGCAGCTTCTACTCCAATTATCTTCAGTGGTAAGCAAATCATCTTGTATACTCCCTGCTTGACTGCTTTAAGTCGTAGTCCTTCGATAATGTAGATGTCATTGTCAAGCAATGCAAGATGTGTAGGGTGACCGGTTTGCGATCTTTCGATACCCAACCCATCGATGCCTACACCTTTGATTTTTTTGTCTCGAAGATATTTGGCTGAATCACTACCTAGATATGTGAAGTCGTTAAGGAATTCCTCGGAAAAACTGTTCTTGGTTTTAAAAAGAATAAAGTCATTTTCTTTGATGTCTAGTTTCTTGACAGTATTAAGATCAATGGAATCGGTTAAGTACGACAGATCAAATACCTTCACATCGGTAATCAAATCAGTAAGCACTTCATAACTCGAATCATTTCCATTCTCAATCATATGTAATGGATAGTCGATATGGGTTCCCGTATGGAGGTTCATGGCAATTTCACTTTCGTAAAAACCATTAGTCTTGAAGTTAGCAACTTGAGTGATTCTCGGTTTTTTTTGTTGCAGATTCTTATATACTTGCATATTCTCTTCTATTGGCATAGAAACATCATAAAGCATCGATATCAACTCCTTTTTCAGATATTATAAGATTACGTAGATGTGCAAAATCTTCATAGATGTACCTTGGTCTCGCATTACTTTGAATTTCATCGACTATTTTCCACATTGCTTCAATCTCGTCCCAACGAGTAAACAAAGTTTTACTGTCATGAAGAATATCCAACAATAACTTTTCATAGGCTTCCGTGGTGTTTCCTACCCAGTTGCAGGTATGGCAATAGTCCAGATTGCCAGATATGATGTCATTGCTTAAGCCTGGTTGCTTAACATTTAGTTGGAACATGACTCCATCTTCAGGTGCCACTTTGATAACAAGTTTGGTGTTATTCTTTTTCGCTCCATGGAAGATTTTCTGAAGATTGTCTTCGTCTTTGAAATTTATGATTATTTCGCTTTTCTTTTCATCCAGTCTCTTCCCGGTGATGAAATAAATTGGTATTCCCTTCCACTTGTCATTGTTAATGAAGGCTTTCGCGAAAACAAAAGTCTCGGTATTGGATTCTGGATCTACTTTCTTTTCTGTTTTGTATCCTTTATATTGACCAAGAATTACACTATCATATTCAATCGTCAGCTCTTTAAGGACTCTGACTTTTGCGTTTTTTATGTCTGGACTTAAAAATGTTTTAGGCTTTGTCATGGTGATCAAAGCGGCCATTTGCAATAAATGTGATTGTAACATGTCTTTTAAAGCGCCAATCTTGTCATAGTAATTACCTCTTGACATTACACCTTCTGTCTCTTTTGCTTTTATGACAATGCTGCGAATTGTATTATGATTCCAGGTCTTCTCGAAAATTTTGTTGGCGAATCTTACAACCAAAATATTTTGAATCATTTCCTTGCCTAAATAATGATCGATTCGATAAATCTGTGATTCATCGAAGTATCTCCATAACTCCTTGTTGATGTTTTCAGCACTGGCAAGGCTCTCACCAAATGGTTTTTCAAACACGATTCTCTTGGTTTTATCTCCCTTGGTAACCAGCCCAGCTTGATTTATTCCTCTTGAGACTACAGGAAATAATTCTGGCGGCAAGGCTAAATAGAATGTCGTATCTTTGAATTCTTGGATTTCGAGAGTTTGTCTTAACTCCATCATGCTGGTTGGATTTTCTATCTCCAAGGTCAAATACTGCATGAAAGGTCGAATAAGGTCCCATTCGATTTCAGATGAAGTCAGCGGTTTTGCATCATTTATATATTCATCTAAAGTGAATTCTTTCCTGGCAACAAGAAAAATGCGATCTTCATCACGGATATGTTTTTTCTTAATAAGGTTATATATTGCCG
>Ga0172375_10006984_pt1 | contig 15618 bp, 13 predicted proteins | sample LakKiv1m_FD_114537 | JGI IMG/M metagenome (GOLD analysis project Ga0172375, IMG submission 114537) | Freshwater microbial communities from Kabuno Bay, South-Kivu, Congo - kab_092012_11.1m | ecosystem: Environmental > Aquatic > Freshwater > Lake | place: Democratic Republic of the Congo... | reverse complement strand
TTTACCATAATTTATCATTTAAACTTGTTTCATAATCTCTTGTTATTTAATAATATATATTTTCATAGAGACCCTGAAACAAGTTCAGGGTGACAACTTTGGTGGACTTTTGCAAGTCCCTCACCAAATAACCATCAACTATCGGCCATCGACTATCGGCCATTTAACTGACTAACATATTTCGGGGCGTAGCGCAGTCCGGTTAGCGCACTTGACTGGGGGTCAAGGGGTCGCTGGTTCAAATCCAGTCGCCCCGACAACAAAAGCGATCAGCGATGAGCGAAGGGCGATTAGTGAAAACATAATCTCCCGCTTTTCTCTGATCGCTTTTTCACTCTTCGATCTTCGCTTTCCTACTTTTCCGCTTATCTCTGTGAAACTCTGTGTCCTCTGTGACTCTGTGATGCCGCTTTTATTTTTGCTTTTGCTTTTTCCTAACTCCGAATTCCGAACTCCGAATTCCGCATCCCGGCTGCCCGCCAATTTTACCTTTCCCCAAAATAAATCTTGACTATCTGATTATTTTTCCGTAATATTATATATTCGGCGCTGTATGGGGCAAAATTATCTATCTGCGCTGCTTACTTCTTTAGGAGAGAAAATGCGAAGCCTGAAATTTATCGTTTTTATTCTATTAATTGCGCTTTTCGCCGCATCGACCGGCGATTTATCCGCCAAGGAATTGTACCATCTGGTATTGATTCCCAATCCCACTCCCGCCGCAGTTCAAACAATGGCGGAATTAGGCCTTCCCCTCGATGACGCGCATCTCATCAAAGGGCAAGGATTGGAAATTCCTTTGGAAGTCCGGGAACTGCAAGCCCTGCGGCAGCACGGCATTCCTTACACCATCGTCCAAGAAGACTTGGAAGCGTATTACGCGGAAATCTGCCGGCAAAATCTGCAGCATCTTCCTTCGCCGACCGATGACGATCCCGTGCATATGAAATACGGCTCCATGGGCGGTTTTTACACCTTCCAGCAAATCATTTCCGACCTCGATTCAATGAGATTGTTGTATCCCAATATCTGCGCGGAAAAAGTCGTCATCGGTTCCGGCTGGAATGATAATCCCCTCTATATGGTGAAAATCTCCGACAATCCGGAAATCAACGAAGACGAACCGGAATGCCTCATCGACGCCCTGCATCACGCCCGCGAACCCGGAGCTTATACCGCCGTCATTTACGCCATGTGGTACCTTCTGGAAAATTACGGCACCGATGATGAAGTCACCTATTTAGTCAATAACCGGGAAATCTATTTTGTTCCCGTTGTCAATCCCGACGGCTTGCTCTATAATCAGCAGACCAGTCCCGGCGGCGGCGGCAATTGGCGCAAAAACCGCCGTAATAACGGCAGTTCCTACGGCGTCGACCTCAACCGCAACTACCCTTACCAATGGGGTTATAACAATTCCGGTTCCTCCCCAACCCCCAGTTCCGAAACTTACCGCGGCCCCAGCGCCGCTTCCGAACCGGAAACTCAGGCGATGATCAGCTTTGTCAACAGCCATGAAATTACCACTGCGATGACGGTTCACACTGCCGCCGACGATTATCTGTCCGCTTATGGTTACGCCAATGTCCAGCCGGAACATTACGATGTGCATATGGATTATATGGGATCGGCCGCTCAGCTTAACGGTTACGCTTACGGCACCTGCTACGCCATTCTTTATGAATCCAACGGCCGCACTCAGGACTGGCAGCTGCATAATCACGATATTATCAATGTGGAACCGGAAATCGGCGGTAACGGCTTCTGGCCCCCGGTTAATCAAATTATGCCCGAAGCGGCGGAAAACCTCTTCATTCATCTCAACCAATTCTGGTGCGCCGGCGGGCAAATTGTCTATTCCTCCACGGAAATCCAGGACGGTTACCTTAATCCCGGAGCATCGGAAAACCTCATTGTTTCCCTCTTCAACCGCGGCTGGGGGACTTCGGAAAATATCACCTTTGAAATCGCCACCGTCGACCCTTATATCACTATAACTTCCGGCGCCGGAACTGCATCAGCCATGCTCCGCCGTACTTCGGTTACAGATACCTTGGCTATTCAAGTGGCTGTAAACTGCCCCATCGGTCATCAAGTACCGTTTACTGTTACTATCGACCAGGGCGGCTTTGAACGCACGGAAGAGTTCACCCTCATTGTCGGCCAGCCGGATGTCTTATTCACCGACGACGGTGAAATCGGAACCGCAAATTGGTTTTACTCCGGCGGATGGGGATTGACTACCCTTAGTTCCCATAGTCCTACCCACAGTTTCACCGAATCCCCTGCAGGGAATTATGCCAACAATGCCACTGCTTATCTGACCTTGTCCACTCCGCTTAACCTGTCCAACGCCAGTACTGCTTGGCTGGAATTCTGGGCGAAATGGGATATCGAAGCTAACTATGACTGCGCGCAGTTGGAAGTATCCACCAATGGCAGTACTTGGACTGCATTACCCGGGCTTTACACCGTCGCCGGCAGCGGCATCGGCGTTCAGCCTTCCGGTCAGCCGGTTTACGAAGGCGGTCAACCCGTCTATGTTCAGGAACATATCGACTTGAATGCTTACGCCGGTCAATCCTACTTCAAATTCCGCTTCAAATTCCGTTCCGATGGCGGAGTGGTCGGGGATGGCTTCAATGTGGACGACATCAGCCTCCTGGCCTTCACCGGACCTTTCACCCCGCCCAATGTCAATATCACGGTGGAACCGATTGCCCCGCCTATCATCATTCAACCCGCCGGCGGGCAATTCCAATATACCGTTACTGTTCACAACTCCGAATTAACCCCGCAAACCTTCGATGCCTGGATCGATGCCCTGCTGCCTAACGGTACCACCTATGGCCCGGTGTTGCTGCGTCCCGGTTTGACCCTGCCCGCCAGCGGTAATATCGTACGGACCTTGACGCAAATCATCCCCGCCGCCGCTCCGGCAGGCGTCTACCAATTCCGCGGACATACCGGGCAATACCCCAATGTAATCTGGTATGGAGATAGTTTTGAGTTTACCAAATTGCCCAGCGAATAGGGATTAGCGATTAGCGAAGAGCGAATAGTGATTAGCGAAGAGCGAATAGTGATTAGCGAAGAGGGGATAGTGATTAGCGAAGAGGGGATAGGGAATAGGGAATAACACTTAAGTAGTGTCCGGCGTCTTCGCCAGATACATAAAAAACACTTCAAGGCGGTTCGGCATCTCTGAACCGCCTTTTTTATAACTTTCGATTATAGAATGAAAACTACCGTCACCCTGATTAAAACCGATTCTTACGACCGCGCCGACGCTTCTATACGCCGTTCCCTCGAACTGCTGGGCGGCATCGACCGCTTCCTGCACAAAGGCATGCGTGTTCTTATCAAACCCAACCTGCTTTTCGGCCTGCCCCCGGAAAAATGTGTCACCACGCATCCCGCCGTAGTCAAATCCGTCATCGGCCTGGTAAAACAAGCCGGCTGCGTCCCGGTGATGGGTGACAGTCCTGTCATCGGCGCTGGCGCTTTCCACGCCAAACGCGCCGGTTTCCGCGATTTATGCCGGGAAATGAATGTTCAATGGATAGACTTCGAATCCGATGCAGTGGAAATGCCCGGCAAAACCACCTTCAAAAAAATCGAAATCGCCCGCATCGCCGCCGAAGCCGACGCCATCATCAACCTCCCCAAAGTCAAAACTCACGGTCAAACCTACCTGACCATGGCGGTGAAAAATATGTTCGGTATTATCCCCGGCGTCCGTAAAGCCCGCTGGCATCTGACTTCAGGCGCCGACACCGTCAAATTCGGCGAAATGCTGACCGAAGTCTGCTATCTGCGTAAGCCGGTTTTAAACATCGTCGACGGCATCCAGGCTATGGACGGCAACGGCCCCAGAGGCGGAAATCCCTATCCCTTGCATTTCCTCATCGCCGGTGAAGACCCGTCCGCCGTCGATACCGCTGTCTGCCGTCTGCTGAAAACCGATCCGCACAAAGTCCCCACCATCGCCGCCGCCCGCAATACCGGTCTCGGCGTCACCGATTTGACTGATATTGAATTCTTGGGAGACGCCCCTGGCCAAGCCGAGGTGAAAAAATTCCGCTTTTCCGGCCAGCATCTTCCCGCCCATATGGGCAAACTGAACTTCCTCGCGCCTTTTGCCAAACAAGCCACTACTTCCCGCCCCATTATCGACCATCCCGCTTGCACCCGCTGTGAACAATGTGTCCACCACTGCCCGGCCGAAGCGATGAATTTGCAGGGAACGGTGGAACAAGGGAAAGTTTTAATCGATTTGGATAAATGTATCCGCTGTTATTGCTGCAGCGAGGTCTGCCCGGAAGGCGCTATAAGTGTGGGGCAGGGCTGGCTGTGGAAATTTGTGCCGGGGATGATGAAGTGAGGAGTGATGAATGAAGTTAAGATAAAAAGTAGAAGAATTAATTCGGAAGTTAACAATTATAAGAATCCAATTAAAAAATCCTTGAAGCTATTTATATGACCGGTTTCTTTATATCGACGTTTGACTTTACTGAAAAATCCCCTATTCAATACTGCGTCAGGATTTCTTTTCGAATAATGCAATTTATCTGATTTATCATTGAGTAATGCGCGTAAATATTTATAAGCGAATTGTGCTCTATTAGTGTTTTCGTCTCGAGGTGGGAGTAAAAGTTCAGGATCTTTTGTTAAAACATCAAAATGATCACGATATTTGGTAATTTGAGTGTTTGATGAATGTCTTTTTATTATATATTGATTCCCAAGTGCCCAAGTCTCAAAACAAAAATGTTGTATAATAATCCTATATTCTATATTTAGGTTTAGTCTATCTATAAAACGGCTAATTTCATCTCTTTTCTCATCATAAGACATTTCTTCGGAATCGATTGCAATTACCAATAAATTAAAATTAGGATTATTAGCAACATCCTGAGCTCCAGCCTTAATAATCTCAAAGTAATATGGATAACCCATACCAGAAACAATATAGATACAATTATCAATAACATCTTGGAAATCATCAATGATTCTAAAGCTTGGATTTATATATTTTACCCATTTAGGATAGATCTTCTTTTCAGCTTCACCCTCAACCACTAAATATATATTCATTTGACTCCCTCAAGATAAAGTGGATCATTAATTAATTTTATGAATGCTTGTTGTTTTGATTTTCCATATTTTTCTTCTAAGGAAGAACCATAAGATGCAGATACATTGGAACCATTTCTATTTAAAAGTACCCAGTTTTTTATTGGCATATTATTAACTAAATATGGGTGATGCGTTGATATGAAGAATTGATTATCTGCACCGTACTCTTCAATAAAACTGGGTAAGAAATTTATTGCATTTATCCCTAAAGAATTTTCATACTCATCCATAATATAGAAGCAGTTTCCCGGCATGGTCAAAATATCTGTTATAATTAAGAATACTTTCTGCATTCCTGACGATAATTCAGTAATAGGAATCCATTTTGACACACCCCTTTCTTTAATATATAATATAGGCATTAGGGTACCTGGAATTTCTTTATAAAGATCGATTTTTATTTCCTTAATTGTAGGAAATATATTTTTAATAAGATTCTCTACAATCTCATATTTATTTTTGAAACATTCTTGGAAAAAGAATAATCGACTACTAACAGTAAAATCATGTTTAAATAAGTTTTCAAGTTTTGGAATCTTTTTAAATCTATCGACAAATGAAATTTTTAATGTATCAAATGATGAAGAATTATTTAATGCTGTATCTTGAAAACTCCTTCGTAATCCTTGAGCAAACATTCTATAAAAAGGTGCAATTGAAGATTCATTTTTTAACAAATTAATGCTACATACTTCTTTATCTAATTTGGGTAAATTATTACCTAAGAAAATAATAATCTCAATATTTCTTTCAATTAGCAATTCTTCTATACTATTATCAGTTATTCTCTTTAAAATTTCGGAATTGATTATTATTCCATCTTCTGATGCAGTCGTATGACATTCCCAATAATATTGATAATTATCAACACCAGCGCTCATTTTCCACCCTCCTTCAAATGGTTTGCCTTGTGTTTCAACTAATGATTTTCCTAATGTCACCATACGAGCAATATTGAAGAGTGCATTAAGAAACCTTGTCTTTCCTGATCCAGAAATTCCAACAAATAAATTCACTCTATTCAGAGTAGTTCGACTAAAACTCCAGGGATTTGATTCTGGACCGTGATATTCAAAGGAAGTAATCATTTTAGCGCGCTAAATCTTTAAATTAAATTATTTTCTGGTTTATTAATAATAGTTTATAAATTTTTTTGTTCTTTTGCAACTATTGGATAAAAAATCTAGTAATGAAATAACAGCGGGGTTAAGAATGGTCGTTTTATTCATTTCTCTATTGTTCCCCTTTGCTTCAATGACAATAAATGACATTTTATCGCCTCCATCGCCATAGCTTTCGCTTCTTCCAAAGTATCTCCTTCGGTCACCAGTCCCGGTAAAGCAGGAACGACCACGGTATATCCTCCTTCTTCCGCCGGTTCGAAAATCATGGTGTATTTGTATTCCGACATCTGAACTCCAATTTTACTGTTTGTTTTCATTCCTCCTTCATCCTTTCCCTGATCCCTAGCCCCCAGCCCCTTGTCCCCAGCCCCTAAAATTCCACCCCCACCCCAAACCTCTGCACATCACCTAATTCGTTCCCAAACGGCGTATAAGCGTAGTCGAACCGAAAATTCTTCCACACCGCGCCCAATCCCGCCGTCATCCCCCGGTCGTCATAATTGAACAAATACCCCGCCCGTAAAGCTATCATCTGTACCGGCTGCCATTCCACTCCCAAATTACCCCGCCAATCCCCTTCCCGCACCGCGTTTCCCCCCGCCGCCACCGTCACCGCCCCCACCTTCTCCGACCGGAAACAATATTCCCCTCCGAAATTGACCGTCGCCGGCAATTCCGGCCGCTCAGCTAACATCGCCGACATCTTCCCCCAATGCAATACGGATACTCCCGCCCGGAAATGGTCGGAAAACCGGTAAATTCCCCCAAAATCCCCTGCCCATCCGTCAGTATCTTCATAATAAATATGCTCGTGAACATAAACCACATTCACTCCCAAACTTACCCGCGAACCGATCATTTTCGCCAGCGTCATCCCCATCGCCAAATCCCGGCTGTCGATGTAGCTTTCCGGCTGAGGGGACGGAACAGACCGCACCTCGATATTATCCACTCCGGTAGATAACACAAAAAATCCCACCGGCGCATACTTCGTCGGTATCGCCGCCTGTAAATAATTCACCTCGACATCCTGAATCCACCTAAGATGCGTCACCGACACCGCCCGCCGCTCAATCCCCGCTATCGCCGCCGGATTGCTCCACCCGGACAATTCGTCCCCCGCAAATCCCCCCGTTTCCCCCATCCCCGCGGACCGCACATCCGGGACTATCTTGAGGAACGCCAATCCCGTCGGCGCTTCCGCATAAGTCAGGCTGATTAATCCGATAATCAATAAGATAAATATACTATATTTCATATTGTCAACTTTTATTATTTTGACAGGATTTACAAGATTTACAAGATTGACTATATTAATAACTACCTATTCAATTTCTTATAAGTTCTGAATTTCCGCTTTACCGCTACCGAAGCACCGAAGTTGATTAACAAACCATCTTCAATACCTGTCGCCGCAAGATAATTGACTAATTGGACTTCATGTTCTCTCGACAAATTCCTGACAGCTTTCAATTCGACAATTAACCGGTCTTCGATAAATATATCAGCTATAAAGTCCCCTACAACCTGCTTCCGATAGTACACCATAATAGGATACTGCTGCTTTGCTTTGATCCCGCTGCTATTCAATTCTATACAAAGTGCATTCTCATAGACTTTCTCCAGAAATCCTTCCCCCAACTCTTTATGAACTTGGTAAGCACAGCCGATTACTATTTCCGTTAATTCATCTATGTTCATAATAATCCCTTTACTATATAAATATAATTATTGACAATAATAATTTAATGCTTATCGATCCTATTTTATGTGCTTTTCAATCTTGTAAATCCTGTCAATCCTGTCTAATTCGCTTTTCAATCTTGTAAATCCTGTCAATCCTGTCTAATTCGCTTTTCAATCTTGTCAATCCTGTCTATTATTTTTTCCTAATCCCTATCACATTCGGCACCGCATATCTGAAAACATTGCTCCCGCTTTCAAAAAATCCCGTTTCGAACGAACCGGCCATATCCAATTCCAAATCCCCGGCCTTGATATACAACTGCGCTTCCGGTCCTCCTTCCAAATGCTGAGCGCACACCAAATCGATGGGTAAACTTAGCAAAATATTGTTCAATTCGTACATCGAATAAGGCGACTTACAAAATATGAACAGCGCATTGCCCTGTTTGTCTTCCCCTAAAGCGGCTTCGCTCCATTTTTTCGGCTGCTCACTCCAACGATTTTTTCGTTCCCGATCGATCAACCGCAAATTTTCCACCACCGAATGATAATCTTCGATAATCTGCTCCATCCCGCCTTTATCCGTATCGAAAATCCTGAATCCGGGAACATTCGTCTGTTTAGGATTGAATCCCGCCACCGAATGATACTGCGGATGGTCACGGCCGTTGTTAATATACCGATAATTCTTCAAATAGCCGATATGTTTTTTCATATCCACATCATACATCCCCGCATTGATGCCCGCTGTTAAATTATATCGCTCGCACCAATCCTTCATCGAATAATTTTTTCCCCCGCTGACTTCCGAAGAAATCAGCATTACCAATTCCCACTTCAACGGATTCACCCGCAAAATATGGATGACCGAATCCCCCGTCACACTATATACTTCCGCCTTGAACTGCCCGTAATCCAATCCGGCTTCCAGCGTCGTCCACGGCGCCCCCGCCGCTTCCGAAGAAGGGATATTCAATAATAACGCCGGTAAAGCTAATAATATCATCGGCTTCATTCCTACCTGCCCTTCATTCTATCTTCCTGATTCTGGCTAATCCGTTTTTAAAATGTTCCTCCGCTATTTCCACCACCAAATACCGCCGCCCGCTCTTTATACAAGCTTCCGCCGTCGACATCACTCCGGCGTAAGCATCGAACACCAAATCCTGAACTTCTGTCGAAGCTTCAATAAGCATCTTTAAAATCTCCACCGGCTTAATCGTCCCGTGATTATAACTGTAATTGGAAACTTTGCTGTAGAACTCGATATTTCCTTTGCTCGTCCGTTTGAACAACACATTCGATTTCCGCCGGCCGTTAAGCTTTTTCCCTTTCCCCTTCACCGCAAACACCACCAATTCATACTGCGGCGCGTAATTGCCTTTCAAATCCCCGCTGCCATGATTATTCTTCACCCACACCAGACAATTCTTATAATTCAGCCGCTTCTCCAGCGGCAGTTTATGCTCCAATTCCTTAATATACTGGAAAATCGCCGGGAAAGTATGATGATCGCACCAGCAATAAAAATGACATCCCGCCTTCAACACCCGGCTCGACTGCTCGATAAAAAACGGCAAATCGAAATCCGCCGCCGCAATCTTCCGCACCTTCTCCCGCGCCGTCGGCCGGTTCGACTGGTAATCCTTATAAGGCGGATCCGTCAAAATCAAATCGATGGTTTCGTCAGGCATTGCAGCAAACACTTCCCGGTTATCCTCCAGCAGCGTAATACTCCCCTGCCCTTCCAATACGCGACCTAAATTAACTTTATATTCATCGCTTAACATTATAACTGCTCATAGCTTACAGCTCACAGCTTACAGCCTTTATCCTGAATATCCTGTTTATCCGATGTTAATTCGCTTTTGCTTTTGCTTTCGCTTTGTTTTTTCGGCTTTTATCTGCGGTTCAAATAATCTTTGCTTCTGCTTTTCCCTGAGCCCTAAGCCTTGAGTCCTGAGCCCGTTTTTTAACTTTATCCTGAATATCCTGTTTATCCGATGTTAATTCGCTTTTGCTTTTACTTTCGACTTTCGACTTCCTAAAAAATAAAACTCCAGGAAAAAATCATCGTATCTTCCGGCGATACATCTTCGATAACATACGCCGCATCCACCGCGATTTTCATACCTTTTACCGGAAACATATAGCCGAATCCCACCGCCGGGCTGTCCTGGTCGTATCCCATCCTCAAACAAAACATCCGTTCCGGCTGATACACCAACGCATATTCCATCCCGAAATGGTGTTCCACTGCATTTTGCGAACTGACTTCCAAATCATATTCCGCTTCCACCCCCAGTATCGGCGAATAAGCTAAAGCCGCCTTATAAACCGTCGGATAAACATCGTTCTTGGATAATCCTTCGCTCCAATATTCCGAAGTGTCCCAGCTGTCCTTGGCGTTTATGTCCCGCGCTAATAATCCTATCCGTAAAGTCCGCCACGGTCGGACAATAATCCCCGCATCGAAACCTACGCCAGATGATTTCAAGGCCTTGTTGTCTTCCAGCATATCCGGGAAAAGATCGTAGATTATCTTCACCCCTATCCCCGCGGAAACATAGTTTGAAAACCGGTTGGAAAATCCGAAATAGAAAGCGTTCTGGAAATATTCCAAATTCCCGTAATGATTGCCGTCGAAATCCCGCCCGTCGATATTGGTCACTCCCGCGTTGATCCACCCTAAAGCCACTCCCGCCGTCGGCGGCAAAGGAAACGACACTCCCACATAGTTGAACGACCGGTCCAAAGCTAAATTGGAATAAGATAACGCCGCGTACCGGCTTTTTTGCAGCGACAATCCCGCCGGATTGTAATACACCGCGAAACCGTTATCCGCCCGCGCCGAAAAAGCGTCCCCCTGAGCGATCGCTTCCGCCCCCAATCCCATCCGCAAAAACGCCCCGGCGTAGCCGCCATTGGTTTTGGCGGAAGCTAAATTCACAGTAATACCGATAATGCCTATTACCGTAGCTATTTGCCTGAAATAAAATCCCATAATGAACCAATTGATATGATTGATCTTATGAATCAATTTTAATTACTGCTTTTGCTTTTCCCTAATTCCTAATTCCTAATTCCGGCTTCACTTATGCATCGCCTTCAACGCTTCTTCCAACGCCGCCTGAAACCGCCCCGGCCGCCCCCTCCGGATGATAATCACCATCACCACGAGGATTACCGCCGCCCCGGTGAATATTATAAGCGCTTCTTTCATTTTAGCAGTTGGCTGTTTGCTTTGAGCTTTGAGCTGTGAGCTATGAGCTTTAAGCTATGAGCTATGAGCTTTAAGCTATGAGCTATGAGCTTTAAGCTTTGAGTTTTTAATTTTTAATTAATCCAATATCACAATCTTCCCCCAGGCCTCCCCCTGCCCCGACTTGGTCAATTTATAGAAATACACTCCGTTTGCCACAATCTCCCCCGCCCGATTGCGTCCGTCCCATTCTTCATAATAATCTCCCGGAATCTCCCGGTATTTTCCGTCCGCCACCGTCGCTACAAAATCCATAGCGAAATCGTAAATCTTTACCGTCACCGAGGCCGGCGCCGTCAAATTATACTGCAATCTCACCGCTTCCCACCGCGCCGGACTGTAAGGATTGGGATAGGCGTAAGTATCCGGCTCCCCCGCCGCCGCCGTCGATACGAAAGCCCTATACACAAACCATGTATTCCCATAATCCGGCGTGGAAGCCAATCCGTCACCTGTCCCCAGCCAGAATTGTCCGCCGTAAACCTCCGCCGCATAAGCTTCCGGCTCCAAGATGGAAAGTCCCGAATTCACGCCTTGCGCCAGCGGCAGCAAATACCAATTGTCCCCGTAATCCACCGACTTCCACAATCCTTCATCCGCCGCCGCATAGACAATGGAATCGTCGAAAGCGAAATTATGACAGAATTGCCCCGTCATCCCCGCACAAACCGTCCAAGTTTCCCCCCAATTTTCTGTTTTGGAAACGGAATGGAATTGCTCGGAATCTGTCGGCCAAGTCGCCGCCCAAATGATGTCCTTGACACCGGTATGCTGATACGCCAAAGCTGTGACAAAATCCCCGGAAATCCCATCGTCTTCAAAATTGTAATTGATCCAAGTTGTCCCCCCGTCCGGCGATTTATTGATCCCCGCCGCCGTCCCCACAAACAACAAAGTGTCCGCCGCTATCACCGCAAAAGCCCGGTGATTGTAATATGCATAAGCGTCGAATTTATTGTCGTCCGGCGGAATATTATACCATTGACCGGTGGTCAACGAATACTTCCTTAATCCCCCGCCGAAAGACGCAATCCACACCGCCGTATCCGTCACCGCGATGTCATAAGTTATGTTCTGAATGTTGGTAGTGGTCGGAGTCTGCAAACTGGTATCGCCCGCTAAATCCACCGGCTGAGCCATCCACGCCCATCCGGTATCCGGATTTGCCGTCCAAGCTATCCCCCCGCCCGCGGTGTAACCGCCCAAACTGGTAGTTGTGTCGTAAGCCGTCGCCAGCCATATCCGCCCTCCGCCGATAGCCAAAGCCGATACTCCCCCCGGCCCCAATCCCTCGCTTTGGGTATATGAAGTCCACAGCGAATCGGTGAAAACATACTGCCCCGCGCCCCCACTCTGCAATGCCGCCTGAAACCTCGACAATCCCCTCCCCGTAGCAAGTAAAATCCCGTTGAAATCATCCGATCCCCTTATATCGATGATGGAATTCGATAATAAAGTCCCCCCCGTTGTCGAAGTACTGAACAGGAAACCCTGGTTCCCCGGCAGCTTTTGCGCCATTGTGTGAACACTTGTCAGCGCAATTATTAAAAACGCTCGTTTTAACAAAATTATATCCCTATTAAACTTTGGACTTTTGACTTTAGACTCAAGGCTTTAGACTTAAGTGTACTGTCTGCTTAGGTCATATCACACAAAAACCGTCATTGCGAAAGGCTGAAAGCCTTGAAGCAATCCCCTCAATTATAATACAAACTGACTCTTCAATAATCTTTAGAACTAAAATGAACCGGCTAAAGTCTGTTCTCCTAGTGTTATGTCCCACAATTAACTATCTAAATATTTTTCACTTTTTTCCCAACTTGTCATTCTGAACGAAGTGAAGAATCTCTAAATAATAAGATTTTACCTTACATAGTCATTTACGGGACTAAACACTAGTATAAAGGAGGTCGAACTTGAATCCGATACCTTTTGCTTTTCCTTAGCTTATCATTATGCTCATGATTGTTTGCTTTTCCTTATACATTCTACCTTCGATATTCTACATTCGCTTTTTCTTTTGCTTTTCTCTTTGTCTCTGTGTCTCTATGGTGACGCTTTTGTCTTTGCTTTTATCGGCTTTTATCAGCTTTTTTATCAGCTTTTATCTGCGGTTCAAATCCGTGCTTTTGCTTTAATCAGCTTTTATCGGCTTTTATCTGCTTTTTTTATCCGCTTTTATCTGCGGTTCAAATCAGCGCTTTTGCTTTGCTTTTGCTTTTATCGGCTTTTATCTGCTTTTTTTATCCGCTTTTATCTGCGGTTCAAATCAGCGCTTTTGCTTTGCTTTTGCTTTTATCGGCTTTTATCAGCTTTTTTATCGGTCTTTATCTGCGGTTCAAATCAGCGCTTTTGCTTTGCTTTTGCTTTTATCGGCTTTTATCAGCTTTTTTATCGGTCTTTATCTGCGGTTCAAATCCGTGCTTTTGCTTTGCTTTTCACTTGCCCGCTTGAACACTTGCCCGCTTGAACACTTGCCGCTTGAACACTTCCTTAATGCTCCAACCTCAGCCCTATGGCGATCGAATCCGCCGCCTGCCCCGCTCCATCCTCCGCCTGGAAATGAAACAAATGCAATCCCTCATCCACCGAACTGGTATACAGCTTAGTCGTGGTATAAATCCCGTCCCCGGCAATTTCATCCCCCAAATAAGGCATCCCCTGCATATATAAATCCAAATCCCAGGCTAATCCGTTATCCGCCATCGGGTAATCGAAAGTCCACACTCCGGTAGGACGCTCGATATTGACATACACTTCCTCGATATCTTCAACCGTCTGCAAATCGCTCACATTCACCGTAATCACTACTTCCAAAGTATCCCCGGGTTCGGGAATGGTTAAAAGTGAATCGGAACTGCTGTCGTAAGTAGTTATCTCCGGGTGATACAAAGCCGGCGCCGTCAATACCGGTGCCGTATTTTCAATGTAGACCGTCATCTCCACCGCCGGCGAAACCGCTAGCAGCGAATCCACCGCAGAAAAACTGAAAAAATACAGTCCCGCCGCTTTCCCCGCCGCAAATTCCGGTGCCATATAGTAAGTATAAATCCCATCGTTTTCCGGATCGCTCATCAGGTATTCCAAATTCGCCGCCGGAAGCGAAAACTTCACCTCCGCAATGTCCTGCAATCCCTGAGCATCGCTCACTGCAGTTTCCAGATTGAACGGCGTAAAACCTGAAATCAGCGTATCCGGCATATTAGGCGCAGTCAACGACGGCGGCTGATTCTCATAAATCTGCAGCGCCGCCGTTTCGCTGTCAAGATAATTCATCGCCTCATCCAATAGCAGAAAAACCGCCTCCGCCTCGACTTCAACCTCAGTGAACAGCGAATTCAACCCCAGCGTAAAAATCCCGTCCCCCGCCACAATATCCCCGCTGTAAGACGATGTATAGCTTAATCCGTCACCCAGCAAAATCGCTCCGGCGTCGTCGAACAAATAAAAATCCGCCAAAGTATCCTGCGCTGCGTCGATAATTACGCATTTCACGAATAATCCGCTGCTCGGCCCGCTCACCACCGCCTGCACCGGATGAAAATAATCCGCATCCAGCGCCATATTCCCCGGAAATACCACCGAAGCCAATTGCGCAGGCGAAATATCCTGCGGATTGATGCTTTCGTCCTGCGAACATGAAGCGAAAAATATCATTGACGCCCCTGCCAGCGCAGTCAATTTTATTAATTTCATAGTTAAACCCTGAAGTCGATTGTGGGATAACTTCCCTTATCCGGCAAACTAAACCCGGAAATCTATTCCCGTATTTATTTATAATGTTAAAACTACCTTTTGTTCCTATTTTTCACTTGGAAATAGCCAAAAGTCAATTTCATCTTCTTGTAGGGGCGGGTCATCGATCAATACTATCCCGTTAATTTCTGTAACATTTCTAAGAACAAAAAGCTGCGCAAAATCTTTGGGTGATCCCTTCAGGACCAAATCGCGGGATTGATTTGTACCGTAGGTTTCACCTACGGCTATTCACAGTCCAACGCTTCGCGGTGGCAAAACCAATTGCTAAAGCTGCTTTTTCCCCATAGGGGAAACCTTTGAATAGCCGGTGGTCGAAGACCACCGGAGTAATCTCCCCCAGAAATATCAATCCTGAAAGGTTTGCCCAATTTTTCCGGGACAGCATTGGGATCGGAGACGACCCCGCCTACGCTTGGTCCTGTAGTCCGGGTCGTCCCTGACCCGGACATCTGTATGTTTGTTCTTCAGAAAGATAAAATGTTACACTTTAGCATTTTGAAAAACCGGCTCTTCGCTGAATCGTGCGGGTAAAAATTCCCGGATTAATGTAGACAAGGGACAATCAGATTAAGGGTATTGTAGGTATTTTTGGTGAAAATCCCCCCTTCCCCCCTTTAAATAAAGGGGGGAAAAGCAAACAGCTGTTCC
>Ga0172375_10006983_pt1 | contig 15618 bp, 16 predicted proteins | sample LakKiv1m_FD_114537 | JGI IMG/M metagenome (GOLD analysis project Ga0172375, IMG submission 114537) | Freshwater microbial communities from Kabuno Bay, South-Kivu, Congo - kab_092012_11.1m | ecosystem: Environmental > Aquatic > Freshwater > Lake | place: Democratic Republic of the Congo... | reverse complement strand
GGTGGGGCGGGCCTCTGTGCCCGCCGCTTTTCATGGCGCAGGTTTTTCGCCTGTGCATCGCACCGGCAAGATGCCGGTGCCACCAAGAACTTTTCGGAGCAGCTCATGGGGGAGTCGCAACCATTGACCCGGAAAACGTTATTGAAAGGTTGACAAACGGGGGGGAAAAGTTATTATAAACATTGGCTATAATTTTTGTTGACCGGGGTGTAGGTATTGGGCCGGGGCGCGGCCCGGGACAGCTATTATTCCATACCCCAGGAGGACGAGGGTATGACGGGTTTCAAAGACAAGGGGCCGTGGGGCCGTGGCCCCCGTTGGGGCAAAGGCTGGTGCTTCTCTCGCCGGGAGGGCGACTATGTCTTCCCCGGTTACGGTCCGGCAATGTGGTGGGATATCCCGGCTGCCAGGTCATACGCCACCCTGGAAGAAGAGTTGGCGGATCTGAGGTCCCGGGTCCAGATGCTGACCCGGGAACTGGAGATGGTCTACAAACGGATCACCGAGGTGGAAAAAGAAGTGGATCAGAGTCTGGATGGCTAACGGCGCCTGATCCTTGATCAAGAAACCCGCACCGATCGGTGCGGGCTGACAGACAACCATCGCGGCCGGCACGAGAAGGAGGGAAAGCACCCGTGCCCCAAGCCGCCCGGGCGGCTTTTCCAGGCCAAACCTGGTGCTTTGCCCAGGCGCCGTTGTCTGCCTTGGACCTGCAACCGCGGGGCGCCGAAGCCCTGATCAACCTCCAGGGCCTGGCCGCCAGGTTCTGTCCCATCTGATACCAACTTCAAACCTCTGCGAAACCCTTGCTCGCGTGCTTTTTCCGTCAAAATGTGGCGCCGGCCCCCTCACCGGCGGCTAGAGGCCGGGGGGTGTCCGCCCCCGGCCCTCCCCGCCTGCCTCCGCTTAAGGCATCTCCCGGGCTTCCGCCTCCGCCAGGGCCAGTTTGGCCTTCAGCAATTTCCGGTACTTGTCCGCCGCCTTGTTTAGGTCTTTGGCGGCCATGGCTTTGAGGAGGTCACCCTCCAGTTCGGCCACGTCCAGGCGTTGATAATAATCCATGGTCTCCTTGAGGTGCGCCAGGACGATCTTCCCCGTTAAAATGGGATGATTGTTGGTGACGTTGGCGTCCGCGAAGCGGGTGCCGTGTTCCAGTTCCACCTCCAGGCCGACGACGAAATCCTCCAGGGGAATAGCCATCCCCTCGGTATTGACCTCCTGGAGAATCACCCGGGCTTCTTCGGGGGTTACCCGGGCGTCCGTCAGCTTGGTCCAGTCCCTCAGGTTCAGGGACTTACAGACCCGCTGCACTTCCTCGATGGTGACATATACCGGCAATTCCATGATATGCTCCTTTCTCAGGGAAATATTTTGCCGACAGGATCGGCAGGCGGGAAACCCCGCCCCTGAAACAAGACAGGGAGCGCCAATTTTCGGCTGCTCCCTGGTGGCTCAGTGGTCGATAACACGTCTGCCTGCCACTCCGAGGGACAGGGTTCATCGACGGCCGTCAATCTTCCATGCGTTATAAACTAGTTCATCATTCGGCTTTGTCAAGAAATATTTATCTATCAGCAAGGGCCGGGGGCGGTGACCCTCGTGGCCGGCCTGCCATTAGCAGGGTCGAGAAAATCGCCCCTGGCTCGGTTTTCCCGTTTCCTCCCGGTCCCGGATCAGGTCCATTAACTGGCGGCTGTGCAGCAAGTATCCCCCCAGCAGCTCCAAAAAGCCGGGGTCCTGGCCGTAGCCCGCCTCTTTTTTCAGTCTAAGGAGCGTGAGGCAGGTCACGTGGAGATGGTTGACCAGACAATCCACCCGATCCTCCTTCATCGCACCACCCTTCCCCGCAGATCGTGGCTGTGGTAATTGAGGGCTTCCCACAGGCCGTGGTGCTCCACCTCGTGCTCCAACCGGGAGACGAAGCGCTCTCCCAGCTCCTCCCGGCAAGTGACGATATGGTCGGCCAGTTCGTCCAGCTTCTTCTCCATGCGCACCAACATCCGCCACACCAGCATGCCGCTCACCCCGGCAAACAGGCCCAGCAGGGTGACCAAAGCCCCCACGTGCTCGCTTAAGTCTTGATAAATCATTCGGGTTCTCTTCTCAATGAAACAAATGGACAGGCGGGGCGGGCCTTCGCCCCCGCCCCTGGCCTAATCCGGCAAAACCGCGCTGTGGTCCGCCTCCCCGGCCCCGCCCTGATTGGCGCCGCCCTTGGCCATCCCGGACCGCAGGGCCGCCAGTCCCAGGGAGGCCAACAGACCGACGATCACCTGGTACTGCTCCTGGCTCAGCCACCCCATGGCCATGGCAAAACTGCCCAGGGCCAGCGCCACCGCCGTAATATAGGTTTTCTTCCCTTCCAGGTTCATCATTCCCTCCACCCCGTCACCTTGACCGCCTGATTGGCGGTGTTGTCGTTGTTCAGATACACCCGGCCCCCCTCCAACACCCGGCAGGTAAAGGGCATGGCCCCCCGTATCCCCTGAAAATCCCCCGCCGGCGCACTGCCGTGGATCACCAGGGCCGGGGTGCTGCCGTCATAGGACACCGCCAGCTTCAGGTCATAACCGGCCGCGGCCGCGGCATATCCTTCCAGCAGGTTGGCCGTGGGCGGCGCCACCAGACCCAGGTCCATCAAGGTGTAGCCGTCAAGGGCCCCGGCGCATAACTGGCGGGGGCTCTGGTATGTGGTGCCGCCGCCTGCCTGGTAAAATGGCGCCAAATTGCCGCTCGCATCATTAAACGCCATGCCCAGGTGCCGAAAGTTGGCGGCCGGCAAAACCACGAACCAGTCCCCCTGGGCCAGGGTCAGGGCCGCCCCCCCATACGTGATGGTGCCGCCGGTGCCGTTGTCGTCATTGTTGCCGGCGACGACCCGGACCAAACCCCGGGACGCCCCGCTGAGGAACAGGACCCCGGCCTCCGCCAGTTCGTCCGCGCTGAACCCGTAGCCGATATTGCCGGTATTGGCGTTGTTCCTCAGGGTGATCGCCTGGCTGTCCTGAGAGGCCGCCCGCATCACCGGCATGGCCTTCAGGGAAAAAATGGCGTCATAGGGTCCCGCCAGGGCGTAAACCGCATACCACTGGTCCGGCTTCTCAGTGCCCCAGAGATGCGCCGGGGTGGCCAGGTTGAGACTCACCGGCCCGGCGTTCTCCCGGTAGCGGCCGTCGCTCAGGCCCCCGTCCACCCAGTGGCCCCGGTCCAGCGGGGCGGGAAACCCGCAGAACATCACCCGGGCCTTGCAGTCCGCCGTGGCGTTGACCCGAATCGTGGCGCTGTCCACGTATTCCAGCCCGGGCCCCCGGCTGAGTTCGAACCCTTCCAGGAGCGCCTGCTCGATCTTGGCGAAATCGCCTTTCAAAATAACCTGCCGGCCGGTGCCGCTGCTCCATTTGGTCTGGGGAAGGTCTATCAGAGACATGGGTTAACCTCGCTCCTTCGAGAAGTTTTTGCTGGCGCAGGCGTCCCGCCCGTGCCTTGTAGGGTGCGCCCTGCGCACCGTCCATGACTGCTAGAAAAAGTCTAAAGTTCATCTTTAGATGAACCCGCAAAAAGTCGATTTCCCCTCCCCTGGCGGGAGAGGATTAAGGGGAGGGGGAAAATACTTGTTGTAAAGCGCTGAGCATTTCACCCCCACCCTAACCCTCCCCCATCAAGGGGGAGGGAATTTTGACCTTTTTCCAAGACCCTACCTCGTCCCCAGGCTCCTGCTTGGGGACGCATATGCACGCCAAGCTCCGCTTGGGAATCTTATGCTTCTAAACCAAAACTTTCCTGATTAATCGTTAAGACGATGTAGGGTGCGCACCGCGCACCGTTACGGCCGCCTGCTGGCATCGGCGTCCCACCTGCGCCCACGCAGGCTGAAGCCCTCTCTATTCCGAGGCCGCAACCAACTTGTCCTGCTCCGGTGACTCCTTTTCCTCCCTCTCCCTGATTGGGGAAAACTCAGGGAACGGGTGAAATTGTCCGGGATGGAAACCTGCCAAAGGGCGCTCCCCGGAATTATCCGGCCTCAGCCCGAAAGGCCCAGTGGGCGTCAGAGGAACTGGCCACCTCAATGGCCCAGGCATCCCAGGCGCTTCCCGATGCGTCCACCGCCCAGGACCAGGAGCGGTTCAGGGGCCGGTCCAGGCTCAGGCGCACCCGCCGGCCTCCCAGCTCCAGGTCTTTCCCCCTCAGGGTAAATTCCTCCCGGTCCAGTCCGTGAAAATCCGAAGTCACCGCCACCACGTCCCCCAGTTCCAGGCGCACCCCTTCCAGCCAGGTCTCCACTTCCGCCAGTTCCCGGGGCGACGCCAACCGGGTCAGCAGCCGGGAAGCCAGCAGTCGGGCCGCCTCCGGGTCCTCCAGGATCACCGGGGCGCCGTAACGGCAATCCAGATCCAGGGGCGACTCCCCCCACACCCCGATGGCCTCCGCCTCCCGAGCCTCGGCATACTTGCTATTATCCTGGTCGTAATCGGCGTAAAACACCCTCACCAGGTTCTTGGACCCGGCCTCCTCATAGCCCAGGCTGAGGGAGCGGATCTGGGAAGGGGACAACTCCGCCAGGTTATCCAGCAGGATAAAGTCCAGCAGGCGTTGCCACCAGGTCCAGTCGCCCTCCCCCTTGCCGTACTCCAGGGCCGCCCCCAGCATGGCCGTCACCGCCTCCAGGGAGCCCATCTGCCTCATGATCAGGTAAGTAGGGGCGTATTCCCAGACATCCGCCGCCTCGCTGTAAGCAAACGGAATCAAATCGGCGTTCAGCACATTGGGCTTCTCATCCCCGGCATGGGCGAAGACCCAGGCCATCAGGGCGTCAAAATGCTCCCGGTCCTGGGTCGTGGCCGGGAAGACGTAGGCCTGGCCCGCCGCCCCCCGGGCCGCCAGCCCAAAGGCCCGGATGACCAGGCCGTTGAGCCAGGCGTAATGGTAATCGCTCTGATACCCGCCGTACCCCGGGTCCAGGCGGTTCTCCCGGAGATCATCCAGGAGCCGCCGGGCCCAGGTGGCCGCGAGACCCTGGCCGTTCCGCAAATAGATGAACAAACATCCCAGCGCAATGGCCGCGGTCTGCCCCGGATCATAGTCCCCATAGGTGAAGCCGAACTCCGAAAACCCGGTGGGGACCTGCCAGCCATCGCCGTCCGCCGCCCCGTAGCGGTCGATCCAGGCGAGCCAGTTGAGCAACACCGCTTCAGCCCCGGTATCCCCGCTCAGGAAGAAAAACTCCGCCAGGCGCAGAAAGGCCCAGTACTGCCCCAGGCCGCTCCCCGCCTCCGGATACGCCGAGCCGTTCAATTCCCCCAGGATGATCCGCCGGTTGTCCTGGAGTTCGCCCCCCCCCAAGGCCCGCCCCCGGTGTACCCGAATCAGGTCCATGCGGCCCGGAAAAAAATCCGCCGCCGCCCCGGACCTCCGTCCCACCGTGAAGGCCCCGCCGTTGTCCAGACTGCCGGGCCGGGCCGCCCCGCAGACCCCCACATCGCCGTCCAGGCAAAAGGTGAATTGCCCGTCCCGGTCTCCGGCCACCGCCAGGTAGTGGTAACCCGCGGTATCCAGGCTGAGCCCCGGGCTGGGGGTCAGGACCGATTCGCCGCTTCCATCCGCCACCACCATCTGCACCGCCCCGCCGGGACCCAGACAGACCTCGTAGCCCGGTCCCCCCAGGGCCATCTTGCTGATAATCCTTGCCCCCTCGGTCAGGGCCCCGGGTCTGAGGACCATCTCCAGGGTGAAATCCTCCGTCCCCAGGTTAAGGTCAGCGTCGTCCCGGCTCAGATAGTGGCTGCCGTCCAGCTCCACCGCGGTAGGTCCCGGCTGGCAAATGCCCTCCGCATAGGCCGGCGCGCCGCCCCCCTGCCAGGCCAGGGTCCGCTCTTTCCCGGAGGCGTCGGTGAGAACGCCGTTAAAATGCCAAAACCCCGCCGTCTTGCCGAAATCCCGGCGTCGCCGCCACCAGGAAAACCCCAGAAAATCCTCCTCGCCGCACAGGGCGATGTTCTCTACGTCATTGCGGGTATGCGCCGGCATGATGGGCCCCGGCGTTCCGCCGTATCGCCGGGTGAATACCTCCTGGGCCTCCCGGTGCAGCCGAAGATAGGTCTGGCTCACTTCCATGGCCCCCGCCAGGTGCGGCGCCTGGGGGTGGGCGTAATGCACCAGGGTGGGCCCCCGCCAGGGGTTCTGCCCGTAAGGCGTCAGGGAAATGGCCAGCCGGGGCGCATACGGATAGGGGTCCGCCGCCGCCAGGTTCAGGGCCACCTCATCCACCCGCCATTCGTGCTCCGGGAGGCCCTGCTGCTCCATCTTGAATTCCAGCGTCCGCAGGCGGACCGCCGACTCAAAGGTCAGGTGCTCATCGAACTTGAGGTCCGTGAGGTAGAACGTCCCGTTGCTCGGGGGAGCAGCCGGAATCCCGATATCCACCGCCTGGAGGGGATGCGTCAGGGGGCCGGACCCCGATTCCAGGGCCATGTCCCCCAAATTTACCGTCACCCGCTGCCAGACGTTGACCTGCACCGTCTCATCCCGGTAGAAATAGCTGCCCTGGGCATCCTTCACCTTCACCCGGAGGGTGAGGGAGCCGGCCCCGCTCACCGCCGGTTTGATGAGGAAGTTGACGTTCACCCGCCCCTGGGAGTTGCAGTCAGCCGTATTGATGCCGGCCCACACCCCGAACCCGGTGACCTCAGGAGACAGGTCCCAGGTGATCTGCCGCTGGGTATAGAACGTATCCCCCAGGATAATCTCGGTCTCTTCCCGGGTGCCCACGGTGATGTCGCTGGCGTCCGGTTGGCTGGCGGAGTGCCAGCTCCCCCACCTGGCCTGAACCCGGTCGCCGTCCTCGATGACATTATCCCGCCGCCAGAACTGGCTGAACGGCAGGTCAAAGGCGGCGTCCTCGGGAAAGCGGTCCGGAATGGCGTGGACATACAGGTGCTCGGGTCCCCACGGGTCCGCATCATCCTGGCTGGAGTCGTTCAGGGTCGCCAGGAGGCGCCGGGGATGGATGGCGGGCTCCCCCCCCCAGAACATCCAGTAATCCCCGGCCACCAGGTCGGTGCCGTCCCCTCCTTCCCAGGCTATGGCCAGGTCGTCCTCCAGGGTCACCGGGTGTTGCCGGTCGCCGCTCACCAGGCCGGCGGCTTCCCAGGTGAGCCCTCCGTCCCGGGACCAGCGGAAGGTGGCCGTCCCCACCTCTCCGGTGCTCTCGATCTCCACCACATAGCGCCGCTTCTCCTGCCGGGCGTAGTCCCCCAGGAACACCAGGGTGGCGCCGCCGCTCCCGATTTTGGCCAGGTTGTGCAGCCGGCTGGCGAGCCCTGGGCCTTGCAGGGTGAGGGTGACACGGTCCATGGACTTGAAAGGCTCCCCGGCCAGGGACCAGTTCAGGCCGTAGCCGAACCAGGCCGCGTCCCGGGTGGTGGGCAGCGCCGCCTGCACATGGAGGACCCGCCCCCCCCGGCCTTCCGCCAGCTCGCTCCCAAAGGTCTGAAAGGCCGTCTCTCCGGTGGTGGCCCCCCGGTAGAGCAGGTGCGCCCCCCGGTCCCACTCCTGCCGCTCAAAATCATCCTGCATCAGGGGGGAGGTGCAAGACCCCTCCCGCTTCTCAAAGGCGTCCCAAAGGAACCGGATCAACGGCCCGTAGTCCCGCCCCCGCTCCCGCCCCGCCAGCTGGAGCAGGACCATCAGGTCCAGCATCCGGTCCACTGCAAAATCGTAGGTGTAATCGTCCCGACCCCGGTACGCCCGGCGGATGCAGGGATAATTGTTCAGGGGTTCATACTTTAAGGCCCGCTCCCCGGTGACATAAATGTAGTAAAGCTGCACCGGGGTCCCTTCCGGCAGCGGCGTTCCCAGGGTGATCACGGTTCGGTCCGTCTCATTGACAAAAGACCCCCCACAATAGTAATCGGTGAGGTCCCCGCTCATGGGCTCGGCCCAGAACCCTTCCCAGGGGAACTGGGTCTCCGCCGGCCAAACCCCCCGCACCCAGTAAACCCGGCCGCCGCCGGGATTGGGCCCGGTGATGGTCACCCGGCCTGCCGCCTCCACCAGGGCCGCCGCCCCCTGCCAGTTGCCCGCCGCCGCCTCCTGCAGCGGCGTCCCCCCCATATTGTCGAAGACCCAGTTAAACTGCGCCGCCCGAGTCCATTCCACCCGTCCCATAATCATCCTTTGCTGGATAACTTTATAGAATGTGCACTCCCCGCATCTTTTCGGTTACCGAATGCCCCTGAGGCCGCCGGCCTCGCCTCTGGATAGGAAACCCCCCCTGCCCCTTTTCCAGAGAAGTGTAAAGAAGGAGTGGGTAAGTCCCCCTTTGACAAAGGGGGATTTAGGGGGATTTGAACGGGTTTCTTCACGGTAAAAGTTCTGGTTCCTTGGTGGCAAAAGCATCTTGCCTGTGTTTGGTAGGGAGCCCACCGCGCCCCTTCCCTGTCCACCGTATTTTTTATAGGACGGCCCCTGGCCGCCATCCCTGCTAACACCCGACCTAACCCTCCCCCAAATACGCCCTCATCTTAATCTCCCCGAAATCGATCCAGAGATCATAGAGGCCCCGCCGCACTATCTCCCGGATGGCCTGGGCCGCGGTGACCTTCTCAAACCTGACCCCAAAGGCGTATTCCGGCGTGAGGCTCTTGGCCAGGGCAAAGGAGTCCCGATGGATGGCCGCCCCCAGCCCCACCTCCTCCAGAATATCGGCCACCATGTCCACCGGATGCGTGGTCCGGTCCTTGACCACCCGGGCCGCAACCGAGGCGTTCCTCCCCCTTACCTGGATCAGGCCGGTGCCGGGGTCCGCACTCACCCGGCCGTTGTCTTCCTCCCCGCTGAGATATACCCGGGTGATGGCCTCAAACGGCCCCCCAAAAACTTGGTAATGATAAATCGGGGGAGACGCGGTAAAGGTCCAGCGGTCCCCGGCCGCGAAATCCGGCCCGATCCCCGGCGCCCAATAGACCGACAGGCCTTCCTCCAAACCCACCGGATCATCCGGCCCCGCCGTCGTCAGCCCCGACTTCTGCCAGCTCCGCCCCTCATCCAGGGACCACCTGAAGCTGGCGCTCCCCACCTCCCCGCTGGTTTCCACTTCCAGCAGATAGTCTTGACGATAGTCCCCCCGGTAGGTCCCCAAAAGCTTCAGACTGGCGCTGCCGCTGCCCGTCCGGGAAATCTCCCCGACCGCGGCCTCCACCACCCGGATCAGCTCCCCCTGGGCCAGGTAGGCGCCCCGCATGAACGGTCGCCGCTCCCCCGTTTCCCCCGGAGCCCCGATCATCTGCTTGAGGCCGGCCGCCACCCCGTCCCGGCTCTCCAGGCGGACCCGGTGCGCCTGCCGCCAGCCGTGGGCCATCCCCGCCAGGCGCTGCACCACCCCCTGGTAAATCAATTGCCAGGCCACTGCACCGTCCGCCGACTCCCAGCCGTGATACAGCGCCAGGTGTTTCCGGGTCCAGTCCGGCTCTTGCAGAGAGAAATTTTCGGCCCGGTTCAGCCATTGCCCCAGCCGGTTGTCCAGAACCAGGACATTGTCCACGGTCTTGAGCTCGCTGAAATCCCTCGCCAACTCCACCCCCACCCCGCCCGCCTCAATGATTTCCCGCTCCGGCAGCCTCAGCCGCCCGGCCAGGCGGAACCCCGTGAGACACCCCGCCCCGTCCCCGGCGTAGCTCTCGAATCCTTCCTCCGGGACCTGGTCCACCGCATAGGCGCTGAACCCATCCGCCTCCCCGGGGTCGTCCAGCGCCCAGGCCCGGATGGTTTCGGCAAAATCCGCCTTCACCTGAAAATACCGCTCCAGGGCCACGGCCTGCCCGCACCCCAACAGGGCAAAGGCGACCTGGGCCAGGTCCTCCGGGGTTTCCCCGGTGCGGAGCCGGACTGCCACCTCCATGTGTCCCGCCGGCTCTTCCCAGGTTGGCGCCCCTTCGTCCAGGTAAGGCGAAAAGGTTTGGACCACCGGGGAGGTCCAGGAGCCGGAAGTGTAGTAGCCGTCGCTCATCGCCAGCTTTCCCGGCTCCCCCCCATAGACGGTCTGGATAAACTCCCCGGAACCCGGGGCCAGCCCGTAGTCCAGCTCAAAGGGGAAAAGAACCGCCTTCAGCCGCGGCCGGGCCCCCCGGCTGCGCCCTTCTTCCTGTAAAAAATCAGCTCCAGCTCGCCGCATAAAAGTATCTGGTGGCACGGGCTTCCAGCCTGTGCTTAGGTAGGGCGCGTCTTACGCGCCGGTTATGGCAGCCACCGGCCGCCCTAGAGGAACTGCATTAACTTGGAATTTTTCAGGAAAGTCAGCAATTGTAATATTCTTAACCGCCCACCGCCCACCGCCCACCGCCCACTGCTCACTGCTCACTTACCTTTACACCTCTTCCAGGATCATGCTCCCGGACCAAAAACCCGGAGCCGCTTCCCGGAAATCCAGGTCATTGGTCCATACCCCGGTGAAAGTCTTGCCCCCGGTCCCATCCCGGAAAAAATCGATCTCCGCCTGGGTCAGCTTGATGCCCGCCAAAACCTCCTTCTGAGCCGTGGAGATGTACTGGAACTGTAAGACCCAGCGCTGCTTCAGCCCCCGGAGATAACTCCTCAGGGTGCCGTCCAGCGCCCGTTCCCGGTCCGTCTCGTCCTGGGCCAGTTCCTGGTAGTCCCAGGTGAAGTTGACCGGCAGGGTATAGCTCCGGCGGCTCCCTCCCTCCGGGGTCCATTCCAACCGGGCGTTTGCCATCTCCCCTCCTTACCAGCGCCGGTCCGCTTCCTGCCTCAGGGCCGGAATCAGGTGCCGCTGCACCAGTCGGTCCCAGTCCAGGCCCGCCACCCCCGCGGCATCCAGGGTCTGGACCTGGATGTTTACCTCCAGTCGAGGCGCGGTCCTGCCCCCGGAAAAATCGAACCGGCCGGTCCTCAGGGCCTCAAAATTTTTCTCCCCCAGCCGAACCATGCTCTCCCGGGGCAGAACTCCCTCCCCCGCCTGGGCCATGATCAGCTGCTCTTCCCCCATCAGGGTTCCCGGAGAAATCACCATCCCCTGGTGGGCCTCCACGATCCCCCCTTGGTGAAACCAGCCGCCGAAGTCCAGGACCCCGCCCAGCAGCGCCGTCCAACCGTTGGGGTAACCGCCCCCGCCCCCTAAGGACCCTCCCCAGGCCGCCTCCACCTGCCCCAGCGTCTGGAGAACCTGCGCCCCCCACTCCTCCACCGCCCCGGAGACCTCCGCCAGGTTTGCCTGCCAGCTCTGGGCCATGAGACCCGCCGCCGCCCCCCCCCGAACGGCCAGTTCGGCAAACCTGCTCCCGGCCAGGGCCGTCATCTGCTCCAGGTTGGCCTGCCACTCCTGGCTAAAGCCGCTCCAGGCGTCGTACAGGGCCCGGGCCTCGTCCGCCCAGACGGCCAGGCGCGCCTGGCTGTATTCCCGGCTGAGCCTGAGCATCTCCTCCTGGTAGGCGCGGTAATCCTCTATTTTTCTCTGATGGTAACTTCCTTTCCCTTTATCGGTGGCCATCGCGTCCTCCCGGGACCCCTTCCAGGACCCGGCGCACCGTCCCCAGGAGCAGCCAGGTCTCCAGACTCAGATCATTGGCCTTGAAAGGGTAACCGGCCAGGCTCAACCGATACAGGAACACCAGGTGCCAGGTCCAGGGAGACACGGCCTCCGGGCGCACCCGCTCGGCGCAGGTGGCGCAGGCCCAGTCGGCGAACGCCCCGCTCTCGGTGCGGCACCGCCGCCGCTCTGCCGGGCCGCACAACCGGCCCCGGGCCAGCATCCCCAGGTCCCTGTCCAGGGGCCAGCCCGGGCGGTCCTCCCCGGGCCCCTGACTCAGTCCCACTCCGGCCCCCCCCGGGCGGCCACCCGCATCCCTTCGAAAACTTGCTGGGCCAGGTAGGATACCAGGTCCGAGGCGTCTTCCGCCAGACGCGCCTTCCAATCCGGGTGCCGGTCCGGGTCCAGGGCGGTCTCCCCGGCCTCAGTCGCCAGGATAAAATCCCCGGCCCCGAACCCGGTGAGGATCTCCAGCCCGAACTTCAGCCGGGTCTCCCCCAGGCAGAACCGTCGTTCCCCGCCCTCCAGGCGAAAGGCCGAAAGCTGGTAAGCCACCCGCTCCTCCGACGTCGGCCGCCGGTACGTCAGGTTGATCACCGAACCCGAAACCGGGTCCTGGATCGCCAGGGTGTGCCCTTGCTCTCCCAAAATCCTCCCCATGCCTTCTCCCACTTTCTACGCCTTTACGCCTTTGCCCCTTTGCGTCTTTGCGTGAGATTTTTAAACCGCATACTCACTCACCCGATTCTGGACATAAGCCGCCACCGACCCATAAACCTCGTCCTCCAGGACGGCAAACCCCGCCTCTTCCCCCAGGCGCCGCTGGTACACCTTGGCCGTGAGGGTCTGCACCGCCACCCGAGGGAACACCAGTTCCACCTGGTAGTTGACCCCCGGCTCGAATTCCGGCCCCGTCGCCTTCAGGTAGACCCCCAGAGTATCGTTGTCTTTCAGGTTCTGGACCAGGAGAAAGTCCCGGAAATCCCGGTCGAACCTCAGGCTCTGTTCCCGCCCGGTCCGAAAGGCCCGGTTGGCGTAATTGCCCCCCGCCCCCGGCGAGGACTCCGGCGTCAGGTTGTTTTTGAAAATCCAGGTGACGCCCCTGAGTTCCGCAGTCAGTTGATACCCGCCGTGAAACGCCGCCCCGTCCCAGCGCCCCCCCAGGGTCGCTTCCAACTGGCTCACCTTCAGGGGGGGTTCCTCCACCCGGGCCGGTAGGTTCATCCAGCCGCTCTCCACCGGCACATAGTAAACCCGGTAGGCGGTGAGCTCGCCACTGCCCCCCGGCGGCGTAATCTCAATGACCCCGGGCGCCGCCCCGGACACCGCCTGATACCCCACCTCTTCCCAGGCCTGGCTGACGGGATTCAGCACCTGCACCGCCTGGACGTGGCTCAATCTCTCCGCCGCGCTCTCCCCGGCCACCCCGTTCACCGCCAGGGTCAGACTGGCGGCGTTGTAAGCCGCGCTCACTTCCTCCATCTGGGTGTTGTCCACCACCTTGCCGCTGCCTTTTACTGTGCCGCTCAGCTTGGCCCAGCCGTCCCGGGCGAAGTCCATCCTGATTTGATCAATGAAACAGGAGGCGAACCGCCGCTTCATCACCTGGCGGCCGAACCGCATGGCCGCAGTAAACGACGGATTGGACCTGGCCGCATCCACCTCCCCGGACCGGGGCCGGATAATATGCCGGTAGCCCCCGGTCCCCGCCGCCTCCGTCTGCACCTCCCCCAGCCCATAGCTCAGCAAAAACGCGAAATGCTGGGGCTGAGCCCGGGAAAAGGACAGGCTCCCCGCCACCTTCCCGCCGAAATCATGGAGCCGGTCCGCCTCTTCCTTGCCGGTCAACTCCTCCCGGTTGGGCGTTTTCGACGCCTGGTAATGGAGCACCGTGTTCAGGTCCACCAGCAACGTGGTGTCCAAGGCCTGCTCGCTGTTCATCGCCACCTCCTGCTGCCCGGCCGAGACCGCCAGCAGATTATGGGTGGCTAAAAAATTCCGGATGGACCGGCTCATGATCCTCTCTCCTCGTCGGCTTCACATATCCTGCACCAGGGCGGTGCCGTAACGGGCTGCATACACCGAAAACTCCTGGTCGCTCAATAATGGCTCTTCCCGGATGAGATGGAGGGGTTGCGACTCCAGCCCCAGATCCTGATGCCACAGGGCCTTCCTCACCCCTGCCAAGATCTCGTAGACCCCCTCCGCCTCCCGCCGGGCCGCGGCTTCCCCCCTGAGATGCCTCACCATCACCAGAACCGTGAATTCCAGGCTCAGATCATAGGACCTTAGGGTCACCTGCTCCCCCCGGCTCTGGCCCAACTGCACCAACACCGCCGGAAAACGCCAGTGCTCCCGTTGCAGATCGGCCGCATAGTCCCCCTGATAGGAGGCCAGGGTCTCCACCCGGCCGTCCAGTTCCTCCTTCAGGGCCGCCACCACCGCATCTTCCACCGTGGTCCTCAGATCATCGGCCATCACTTACCGCCCCCTCACCAGTCCCACTGGGTCTCCCGGGAAAAAATCCGGGTGGCCCCGGTGGCGTCCGTCACCTCTTTGGTCACCGTGGCCGGCTCTCCCTGCGGCCCCGCGATCACCGCCTCCCCCGCCGCCACCTGCTGCAGGAACGCCACCGCATCCCGATAATTCTGCCGCCGCACCGGCGGCGCCACGCTGCGCCGGCAATACAGGTGATAGATGGCCAGGTCCACTGCCAGGCCCTTCACCCGGGCCGGCGGGGCCGCCATCGGCGCCACATATTTCACCCCCAGGTAAGAGTCGATCTCCCCCTCCGCCTGGCTGATGGCCTCGGCAATGATCAAACTGTCAGGGACCTCCCCGGACTCCGCCGTCAACTCGGCCAGCTCTGCCTGCGGTATCATCTTCAGAAGGTCGTCTTCGGAACAGTAACCCATAACTCCCTCGTTTATCTGCTTTTTCTCTGGTAAATCCCCCCGGACCCCCGGGGTCCCCTTGGCCCCTTGGCGTGATCTTATTTTTACGCCTCCCGCGTCACCGCCCGTTTGATCTGAATGAAAAAATCCTCGCTCTTCTTGATCACCGGCCCGTCCCAGGAGCACCTGAACTCCCCGATGTAGGTCGCTTCCGTCTGGTCGGTGTCCGCCGCGGTCAGACCCACCGACACAATCCCGCTGGCCGCCTGGCCCTTGTCGAATTCCTCGTCGGCTTTGGCAAAGGCGTAGTCCGCATCGGCTTTATCTTTCTTCACCCCCAGGAATAAGGCCGCCCCGGAAAGGTCCACCCCGCTCCCCTGCGCCTCCTTCACCGTAAAGGTAATGGTCTTGGCCTCACCCTGCTTGATCACCATCTTCCCCATCAGGCTTCCTTCCCCCAGTGGCACAGACCCCCGGCCTGTGAATCCTCAACCTTCCCTCAATTCCACCTTAATCTCTTCGGACTCCAGGGCAACCTCCAGGAGCTCCGGCGCCGACAGGATAATGTCCATCTCTCCGCTTGGCACCGGCACGTAAACCGGGGGGTCAACATGAGTCCCTTCATAACTTGAATGAGGTCCGAACCAGACGCCTGCCGCTACTTCATCAACTTCTGGTTCATGATAGACGCCGACTAACGGGTCTTCTGGGTTGCCATATTCGGCTGATTCCAAGGCCTTCTCTACCGGACAGTGGGGCCATTGTTCTATTGTTCCTTTCAGCCCCACCTCCAAATCCATTTTCCGGTCCACCGTGATTACGCTCACGTATTCCTGATAGGGTTCCTTGGTGATAGTCAGGGTGTGGGGCGTCCGCATAATCCGGCTGATCCACCCCGCGCTCACCAGGGCGTCTTCATACCCGGCCTGATAGTAACCCCCGTCAGACCTGGCGATGGCCAATTCCTTGGCCGTTACCGCTTCAGTCCACTCCGCGATCCCGTCCGCCCCGGTAATCAGGGAACTCACTTGCTTCAGCGCCCGGTTGCTGTTGCCCGTTTCCGTGGTCCGCTTGGCGGTTCCCCCGTATCCCCGGGTCACCGTCAGGACGTTCCCGGCGATGTTCGTCACCAGGAGGCGTTCCCCATAGGTCTCCAGGCGGATTACGTCATTGAGGCTGAACTTG
>Ga0172375_10006981_pt1 | contig 15623 bp, 18 predicted proteins | sample LakKiv1m_FD_114537 | JGI IMG/M metagenome (GOLD analysis project Ga0172375, IMG submission 114537) | Freshwater microbial communities from Kabuno Bay, South-Kivu, Congo - kab_092012_11.1m | ecosystem: Environmental > Aquatic > Freshwater > Lake | place: Democratic Republic of the Congo... | reverse complement strand
TACATTACTATTCAACCAATACTAAAGAAGATTAATCTACCATTTCTAATTAATAATAAAATTAATCCTAAGGTTATTGATTTAGTTGATGATTTGGAACATGTACTTAATACTAAAGTAACAGAGTGGGCAAAAAGAGAAGTAAATTCACTTGATCCGAAATTTGTTTTTAAACGCGAAGCAATTTGTGATGTAGGTATTTTCATTCAAAAGAAACGATACATTTTACACATTCTTAATGATGAAGGTATTGATGAAGATAAGATTAAATATGTAGGCGTAGAGGTAGTAAGTACATCAATAGCAAAGAAGATTAAACCCTTAATTAAAAACATTGTTGAAACAATGATTAAGACGAAAAATGAAAAAATCACTAATAATGTATATATGGAAAGCTATGAAAAGTTTAAACAATTATCAGTCGAAGAAGTAGCATTTCCAAGAGGTTTACACAATTTCGAAAAATACAAGAATATGTCGAACAAATTTACTATGGGGCTTCATACACCAATTCATGTTAAATCTTCACTCTATTACAATGAGTTATTAGATCGGTTTAATTTAGCTGGTAAATACGAAAAGGTTCATGACGGTATAAAGGTAAAATTCTTCTATACTGAACCTAATGCATTTAGTATTGAATCTATGGGGTTCATTGATAAGTATCCAAACGAATTTGGTATTAAGGTAGATTATAAAAAGATGTTCGAAAAAACAATTACAGCAGCAGTCGAACGATTGTTTAGCGTAGTTGGTTGGAGAATGAAAGATCCAAATGCAGAAACGGCCGTGGATTTATTTGATTTACTGGCTTGACTTTCATGAAAAATACCATAAATTATTAAGATAGGAGTTAAACATGGAAAACAAAAAATTAGTAACATTTCTCGATTCCGTTGGTCGGACAATTATTGGTGAATTAGCTAAGGAAGATACCGAAGTAATTGAAATTTTTAATCCAGTTGTAGTTCATGTCGTACCAGTCCAAGACGGTCAAGGTACACGAATGAGTTTACAATTATTCCCATTATTCTTTAGAGAATTTTTAGGTGATAAGGATGAACGAATTGCTTGGCGTTATAGTAAGAAGAATATAGCACAACCAACAAAAGAAGTTACATTTGATTTCAAGTTGCAATCACAATACGCACAGTTATTTACTAATTATGCTCAAATGCAACAGGCACCAAAACCACAAAGTCGACCTCAAGCACCAGCTCAAAAACAAGACGATAATATAATCAAACTTTTTGATAACTAATGAAAACTGAAAAAATTCCTAAAAATGTAGCAGATGCTTTTGCTGCTATAGATAAACTTAATCCAGAATCTGCAATTCTATCAGATAATGCTTTATCTATTGTTAATGAGTTTATTGATACTGGTAGCATGGCATTAAATGCTATTCTTTCAGGATCACTACATAAGGGTGTTCCTAAGGGACGAATTATTGGTTTAGTTGGGCCTACTGGTTGTGGCAAAACCCTAATACTAAATAAGATTATAGGAAATGCTCAAAGGAAAGATCCGGATGTGTGGGGTATTATTTGGGATTCAGAAAATGCTGAAGATGCTGAAATTGCTCGTAACGTTGGAGCCAATCCTAACAGGATAAAACACAATCCTGTTGCAACAGTCGAAGATTGTCGAAATCAGATTTGTGCTTTTCTTGATATGGTTAAGGAACATAAAGAGCTTTATGGTAAGTTTGTAATAGGTATTGACTCTTTAGGCAATTTGGCATCTTCTAAGGAACTTAAAGACGCTGCAGCAGGCAAAGATGCCGTAGATATGGGACTCAGAGCAAAAACCATTAAGAGTATGATGCGTGTATTGACAAATAAATGCGCTATGACTAATACCACATTAATATTCACAAACCATGTTTATGATGATCCAATGTGCTTGTATCCATCAATGATCAAGAATCAATCTGGTGGCAAAGGACCATTATATTTAGCTTCAGTATTAGTACAATTATCTGTTAAATCAGAAAAAGCTGAAGATAGTGCAAACCCAGAAGACATCCTACCGTTAGCTCATAAGGTTAATGGTGTTATTCTATCAGCAATGACGGTTAAGAATCGCCATGTTCCACCATTCCTAAAAACAGAATTATTCTTAAACTTCCAAAAAGGACTAGATAAATATTCTGGATTGAAGGATATGGCTGTAGGATTTGGTATTCTTAAAGCAACAGGTCCAACGTTTGAATTGGACGGTGAAAAGATTGGATATGCAAAAACATGGGAACATGATCCAGCATTTTGGGACACTAAAATACTTCCGAAATTAGAAACTGTTTTAAACAAACAAATAATCTATAGTCAACTTAATGACACAACAACTACCCCAGAACAATCTTAAAATTGATTGTGATTTTTTCGAATATGTCATTCTTTTTAATGCACTGATGGATGAACCCTATTTATCATCAATTGTAGATATTGTTCAACCAGCATATTTTAAAAGTGAAAATGTTCGATGTATTTGGAGCACAGTTAAAGAATATTATAAGAAAAAGAGTGTTGTTCCAAATTTAACAGAATTAAGAACATACCTGACTACAGAAGATCAAAAGAAATCTTACAAAGATGTTCTGTTAAATTTTAAGCAACTTGATACAAAATACAACAAAGAAAGTTTAATAGAAACAACCGAAACATTCTTAAAAGAGCGAGCTGTTTATAACGCAGTATTACAAACAGCTAATGGTTATTCAAGAGAGACATCAAAGATTAATCCAGGATTAACCTTGAAGTTGTTTGAAGATGCTTGTAACATTAGTTTAATAGAAGATTTGGGTTGTAGTTATTTCGACTCAATTGATAAACATATTACAGATATTAAAGAAGTTCATGAGTATATTTCAACCGGTTATAAATGGTTGGATAAAAAAATGGGCGGCGGGTTCTTTAAAGACGGCCGCGCATTATATGTTTTTAGTGGAGTAACAAATGTTGGTAAATCGATCGTATTAGGAAACTTAGCTACTAATATGGTTAACCAAGGAAAAGTAGTAGTTATCATTTCGATGGAAATGTCTGAGAATATATACGCACAAAGAATAAGTGGTCAATTATCACGAATACCAATACACGCATTAAAAGAGGAAGCAGACCATCTTAAAGATTTCTTATTGAAATATAAAACACAACACCCGTATGCAAAATTGTTCATAAAAGAATATCCACCAAAATCAGTAACAGTTAATACTATTAAAGCATATATACAAAAACTAATAACACAGAAAAAAGTAAAACCAGACGCAATAATACTTGATTATGTTAATCTAATTCAACCGACAATTATATCAGGTAATTTGTATACAGATGTTAAAATGGTTGCAGAACAAATAAGAGCACTATCATATATATTTAGATGTCCAACGGTTACGGCTACACAGTTAAATAGATCAGCGTTTGAAGAACTTAATCCAGGTTTGGAAACAACGAGTGAATCAATGGGTTTAGCAATGACAGCAGATTTTCAGGCTTGTATATGGTCTAGCGATACTGATAAGGAATTGGGAATACTGCATTTGGGGATTCAAAAGAATCGAATGGGACAAAACTTTGGTAGCACTACATTTCGTATAGACTATGATAGTTTAGCTATTGATGAAACAGAAGATGAACAAACAGATAATACACAAGTTCATGAAGCAGAAACAACGTTAGGTAAATTAGCAAAATGAAGACATGTGTTTTTACGCATTGGGATTTAGATGGTGTTACTAGTTATTTAGTACTAACTTGGGCATTGGGTCAATCACTACCCTACGTTGCTACTACATCACAAAGATTCAGAACAGATTTTACTAATTGGTTAATCTCTAATAACATAGAAGATTATGATAAAATTTACATTACAGATTTAGATGTTTCTGAACATAAAGATTTGATTGATAAGAAAAATATGTTTATTATAGATCACCACTCTTCGCATAAACCAGAGTATAAAAATGCTATTGCTGTGGTAAAGGATTACCCCTCTGCAGCAGAATTGATATACAAGATTTTTAAGAAGCTTAACAATTTAGTATTAAATGATGCTCAAAAGAAGATGATCATATTAACCTCTGACTATGATTCTTATACCTTAGATATACCAGATTCTCATAAACTTAATACATTGTTTTGGAATGTTAATAAAGCCTTTGACACATTTGTTAAAACGTTTGCTAAAGGATTTTACGGGTTCAGTTTAGAACATGAAAATGTCATAAAATTCTATAACAACAAGATAGAACAGATAAAACAGAATTTACAAGTTTATGCAGGAAAGTTTAAAATTCAAGATAAAGAACGATATGTTTGTGCTACCTTTACAGAAAAGAATATAAATGATGTATCGGATGTTTTATTGAAAGATTTTAAGGCAGATATTTCGATTGTTGTTAATACAAAAGAGAACCATGTTAGTTTTCGTAGAGCAAAGGAAATAAATGACGTAAACCTTGCTAAACTAGCAGAAAAACTTGGTAGCCCTGGAGCTACTGGTGGTCATGAGTATGCTGCTGGTTGTTCTATAACAAAAACATTCATGGAATTTACGAAAGCGCTAAAACAAATCAAATAAAACAATCTTGATTTTGAATAACTTAGAGTAATTAATTATATGAAAGAGTTGTTCGAAATAAATGATATAATTAGTAAGATAAATTTGAACAATCCAATTTATCGTATTAATGAAGAAGAGTTCAATGCATCACTATTACAATTTGGTGCATTCATTTCGATCATTAAGAACAAACGTGTTAATCAAACCTTGCTGTTATCTTTGTTATTAGAAAATAAAAATATTCGAGAATGCTTTAAGCAAATTAGTGAGATAGATGATACCCGAGTATTACTATACAACTTAATAATTAGATTTCCGATATTGTGTAAATCCAAGATAATAAAAAACAAAATCAAAGAGTTAGTGAATGACCGACAAAGAAAAGCAATACTATAACTTATATCTTACCGTTTCTCGTTCGTCCCGAAATAAACCATTCAAGGTTAGAAAAGATTTTACAGACTTTGAAAAAGAAGCTGATTATATATCTTTACACAAAATTAACAATTTGTTCATAAACTTTCCTCAGATAAAACCATATTTGTATTTTAAGGCACCTTTTGATGTTTATCCAGATCAAGAATATTTTCCATTAGATTATTTTGGTACTCAAAAGGCAATTAAAACCTATACAATTTATATGAAGCAACTTAGGGAACAATCACCAGATGCACCAACACAAATTGATTTTATAAAACAATCGTTACATTATATAGCTATGTTTTGCATTAAAAATGATATACCAATTTCGCAATATGTTACACATAAAAAAGGAATAACATATAGTTGGACATCCCATTTTAAAAACTATGAGATTAGTGTTTATTCACTGTTAGAGTTTCCTAATCTTGAAGTAATTATTAGTAACATCCCAAAAGACGAACAAGAGTTATTTTTAGATACGATGGCAACAAACATTCACTCATATAAAACAAGATACAATAACTCAAAGACAGCAAAGAATATAGTTAAAGAAGGAATAAACAAAATCAGTAAAATAGTAGATAACTATTTACAACAAAAAGAACAAAAAAGATGATTGATTTATTTTCAAATCGTCGTATATTAATAATGAACAGTAATTAAAGGAGATAATAATAGTATGAAATTCACGAAATCAATGTTTGATAGTATTAAAGAGTCAATTGAGAATCAAAAGTCCAGTAATGGAAGTTTTAAAGATATTCTCAAAACAGAGGTAGGTAATTCTTACATAGTACGACTTATCCCTAACACAACTCATCCTGACAGAACATTTTATCATTATTTTCAACATGGGTGGAATAGTTTTGCAACAGGACAATATCAAGGTGCTTTATGCCCAACAACTTGGGGTGAAAGGTGTCCAATTTGTGAAGAGCGAATTAAGTTGTATAGAGAAAATACACCGGAAGCAAAGAAACGCGCTGGTGAGTTAAAGCGTAAGGAAAATTGGCTGGTTAACATTTTCGTGGTTAAGGATCCTAAGAAACCTGAAAATGATAATACTGTTAAGATTCTTCGATATGGTAAGCAGATTAATAAAATCATTAATGAAGCAGTCAGCGGGGAAGATGCTGATGAATTTGGTGCAGCAATTTTCGACTTAACTAAGGATGGCTGTAATTTCCGTATTAAGGTTGAAAAGAACGAGGGAGATTACCCAACATATATTTCGTCTAAGTTCTTAGGTAAGAGTGAAATTCCTGGATTAACTCAAGAAAAGATAGAAGAAATTTCTGGTAAGCTTTTTGAATTGGATAAAGCATTCGATACAAAGACTTATACACAATTAGAAGAAATGTTGAACGACCATTTCCACTGTAAGTCTACAAAGACAAAATCAGAAACAAATCCCACCGAATTCAATCCGGCAGATCTTGAAGATAAGAAGATGATTGATGTAAGTACGGAAAAGGCACCAGCCTCTGAAAAAACAGAAGATGATCCAGAACCAGTATCTGCTCCAAAATCACCGATAGCAGAAGTAAAATCAACGGCTACAGAAAATGTAGATGATAAGATTAATGAAATTCTTAAATCGTTGTAGTCAATGCCACAAATAAAAAGAAAAGAAGATCTTGCTGATATTCAGCAACAACATGACGGATTTCCTCAAATGGAAATCAAGAAGGTTGGTATACACGGAGTACAGGTTCCTCTAAAAGTCCTCCGCAAGGATAATACTGTTAATGCTTCTTCGGCAGAAGTATCTATATATACCAATCTTAATTCAAAGGTTAAAGGGGCTAATATGTCCCGATACCGAATTATTGTTGAGGAACATCTTATTGGTAAAGATCTTAATCTTCGCGAATATTTAAGAACCTTATTGGAAACCACTAGTAAAAAACTTGAAGCAACAGATTCATATGTTAAAATCAAGTTTGATTATTTTCTGGTAAGAACAGCACCAGCAAGTAAACTAAAATCATATCTTAATTACAAGTGTTGTGTTGAAGGTAAACATAAGACGTGTGACGGAGATTACATTGATGATAAAGGAATTCATTGTTCTGGAATACATGATGTTAATCAGTTCTTTTTAACCGTTGAGGTTCCGTATACATCCCTCTGCCCTTGTAGTAAAGAAATTTCAGATTATGGTGCTCATAACCAACGAAGTTTTGCTAAGGTAATGGTCGAATTAATACCTGAAGAAATGTGTTGGATCGAGGATCTTATAGAGATTGTTGAATCTACAGCTTCGGCACCTATTGTTAATGGTTTAAAACGGGTAGACGAGGCTTATCAAACCGAGAAGATGTATGAGAATCCTATGTTTGTTGAAGACATGGCTAGAGGTATTTCTGAGAGGTTAAACCATAAACTCTTAGACAAGACCATATCAGATTATTCAATAGTTATTACTCACTGTGAAAGTATTCATGTCCATGATTGTCAAGCTATAATTACGGCAGGTAGAAAATTACAATAATGACATCGGACGAAATAGAAGTAGCTAAATTAGCAGCAGTTGTTAGCCAACAACTTAGTAAGGTTGATCAAAGTCATATTGATCATGGTACTAATAGAGCTAATCAAATTAATCCTCGTAATTTTGTTCATAATGGGCAACCAAATAGAACTCGGCATACAAATTCATCAACAAGATCATCAACAAGATCAATACCAAGTATTGATCGTATGATGATTACAGCACCAAAATCAACACCATTAGCACCAGAAATATTAGATTCTGGTAATAATGGTCACCCCCCAGAATTTATGCCACCTCTAAACATACCACAAGATATTCAACCACCATTAATAGAATACGCACCTACGCCAATACCAACAATACCTACACCGATAGGTGCTAGTATAGATTTGATTGAAATAAATAGAAAATTAGATATAATACTTAGAGAAATAGAAACATTGAAAGGTCTTTTAAAGAAATGAAAAGTGATAAAGAAATTTGGAAAGATGCATTTATTGAACCTGAATTAAGAAAACGGTTTGAGACTAAATCTGGACGTACAGTGACAACGATAACTCGGGTTGATGATAAAAAAGAAAAGCGAGTTGAAAAGCGTCTTGTTGATTTGGAAAAAAAGGTAGAACGATTAATAAAGATCGTTAGAATGTTGTATAACGGCAGAATAGGAATTAAGAAAATCCAAAGAAACTTTGAAGACATTGAAGAACCAGTAACCAAACATGAAATTAAAGATAAATAAAAATGAAGTTATTAATAGGTTTTTAACACCTATTAGTAAAATTTCTGATAAATGTATTATAAATGTTCATCCTGGGTTTATTTACACATTAACCAATACAGATAATGGTAACATTATTCTTTATGGCAATTTGAAAGTAAATACAGATTTACCAGAGAAGACATCAACAGTATTAAACATACCAGATGTAAAACGTTTATGCAGAATATTTGATTGTATTAATAATGAAGATTTTGAATTGGAATTAAACTCTAACAATCTTAAATATGATACCAACGATATTAAGTTTACTTATCATTTACTTGATGACGGTATTATTCAAAAATCTGTTATTAGTTTAGATAAGATTGGTAAGTTGACGTTTGATAGTTCATTTGACTTGAATATAAATACGTTGAATAATATCCTTAAAGGAAGTGCTATAGCGACAGATTCTAATAAGATCTACTTCTATACAAAAGGTACAGATGTATATGCGGAGTTAACAGATAAGACAATTCAAAATATTGATAGCTTAACGTTATTTATTTCCAACGCATTTGTCGGAACAGAAATTAAACAGATATTACCAGTTGATTTAGAGATCTTTAGAATTTTCTCTGGTATCAAAGCAAATAATGTTTTAGTAAAAATAAACACAAAGTTAAAAGTGTTAATGTTCGAAATAACCGACGCAAATTTAACACTTAAGTACATAGTATCGGCATTAGTCAAATAGGAGAATACAATGGGTAATAAATTAACAACAATGGGTTATTTTATCAAGAGACTTCGTGACAGTGGTTATGTTGTCGATAAGCTTTATATGAATTATCAATTAGCAGATCCAAGATCATGGTCTGTAGTTATTGATCCTGGTGTAGCTTCGATATTTTGTACCTGTTATCAAAATGATCCTAGTTTGGGTACAAGTTATTTTGAAATCTATGACGGTGGACAATTTATACCAGGTAGATTTAAAATAGAAACAAGCTCAATTGAGGTTCTTATTGAATATCTAGTAAAGTTTGGTATTAACAACAAAGCAAGAGAATATCCAAACATTCAAAAGCAAGATAGAACCAAAAATCCAAAAGTAGAAGCAGATCCAGTTACCGTTTAATTCTCTTTGATAAATATTTAAAATGAAATCGAAGAGAATTAAAAAGAATCAAAAAATCGTTCCGATCATTCCGCCACCGATCATTCCGCCAATACCCCCGATCCCTGCAGGCATGATTCCGATTAGTGATATTCAAAATCCAGAAGTTAAAGCATTTTTAAATGATATGATCGAGCAACAACTTAAAGAGGATGCTCGATTACACCAAAAGCAAAAAGAAAAATTGGGTAGTTTGAAATATCTTGAAGGTATGTTAAGTGAATATCTTAACGGATTTGTAGTAATTGGATATACTTGTAATGGGGATAGATTTGTAATTAACCATGCTAATAATACAATGCAAGAAGATGCTTTGATTGAACAATTAAAAAGTATCTTTATTGGATTGATGGAATCGCGCCTAAGGCGTTAATTATAGTACTGTTGGTTCTGCTATAACAACCGGAATAATCTTATCAAAAAATCCACCGTTGTCATCTGGCATAGCATCCTGATACTTAGTATACCCATCTCTAATTAGTTGTCGAACTTCTTCCATTAATACAGTCATTTCTGGTTGGTCCATTCCATTATAAACATCACCCCAATTATAATATGGGGTTGATATTTCAATAAGTTTTCCTGCAGAACAATCAGCATAGGGTTTTGATCCTGGACGACCTGAAGCTAAACATTCATCAATGGGATAACTGCTTGGTGCAAGAGATGTTGTAACAGGAAGTAATACGCCAGGTACGGTTAATCTTTCATTTGGGTGCAATAACGTTATATCAGGTTCCGGAGTTACTCTAAATTGTCCACTTGTCGGATCAATATATCCGCAAAACCCTTTTGGAACACTTAATCTCTGTGTTGTACCCTTACGAAGAGCATCATTAAATTGATTTAGTGCATTTTGATAAATTGTACTATTAGGATCCATGGTAGCTGAAGGGGTAGCTAATATATCATTAACCATTTGAATATAATTTGTTGGTTTTGGTGAACCACAAGTATTACATGTTGGCCTAATTGTTGTACCTTTAATTCTATCGCTCATAATTATAAGTTATCCCATGTTTCAACTGTTTCAGGTCCGGCGCCGCCGTTACTTGGACCAGTAGGTGTTTCGACGTCCATATTAACTTCAGTCGTAATTGTAACAGCATTTGGTTTGAATTTACCATCAAGTCCGACAGCATTAAATGTTGAACTATACTCTCTATGTATTCCATCACTATTTTCAGTAACTTTACATCCAACAACACTTGGTAATACTTTACTAAACTTAATGCCATTAAGTTTTTCGGAAATATATCTTTGCTGATCAGGTATAACCAAACTAGTATAAATTTCATCACCACAACTACCATACGACCCAGCTGGTAAAGCAGCTGCAATACTTGTTGTAGAGTTAACACCTAAAGATGCCATCTTATTACGAACTGCATCATATGACGGTAAGAACTCACCAACTGGAATATGTTTGTATAAATGTGTATGTGGTTGTATTGGGTGAACATGTGGTGGAACCGGTCCCATTGATAAATCTGTTACCGATGTTCCACCCAATTCGGTATCTTTATACTCATAGGTAGCAGTAATATGGTTAACACCTAATTCACCATTAATAAACATTCCACCACCAATAACAGTATTACGAGTAACATGTAATTGACCTTCTACTACTACTGGATTATGTTCAAATGGTATTAACGCCACTTTACGAGCTCTAATTGAGAATCTTTCACCACCATCAATAAACACTTCGTTTTGTGATGACATGTTAATTTGTTCTCCAACTAAATTAACAATTGTTCCATACATATCAATTGGACCAAAGGTCTTAATATTAATACCTTTTGCACCAACAAGCAATTTATACTTATTTGTTGCTGTTAAATTATAGTCACCACCGGGTACATCGTCAACGTCAACATATTCAACATGTGGAGATGGTTTAAAGGTAGCATATGCATCTTCAACAGCTACATGAACACCATCAATTCTCAATTTACCAATTGGGTCGACTCTATAAGATTTCATGTCATTCATGATACTACCAACAGTTTCAATCTTATTTTTGACAATGTTAATTATTTGATCGCCTTCACCAAGTTGTTTTTCTAATGATGCTATTTCTTGAGCTCTCTTTGCTAACATTTTTTGAAGTTCAGAAATCTTATTTGGATCCTGAGTCCATGTACCATCTTGAGTTGAAGGACTATATCCTGGTGTATTAGTTCCAGATGCATTATTATTACATACATCGCATCGAGCACCTAAATAATATCCAGTTTGACCGATAGCTGATTGAAATTCTGAACCTAATGTTTCTTCTACACCTTCTGGGGTTTCAAGAGACCATAAATAAGTATAAATCCCAGCCATTACAATTGCAGTTTGTTGTACTGGTAATAGATTAGGTGTATATGGGATATTTTTACAAACAGGACAAACGGCAAAAGTACCATTTCGTTGTTGATATTTGGAAACGTCATTTGGAGCTTCACCTACTTGAGCTCGTTGAACATCAAACAGTTTTTTATACTCATGAAGTTCTTTAAGGATCTTAATAACGTCTTCAATTTTTTGAGTAGCAGCTCCACCAATCGTGGTATATTGATCCCCCGCAATAATTACTTCTTGATTAGTAGCAACATAAATACTTTGATTTTTTTGTACCGTAAGAAATTGGTTACCTAATACCATTTTTTGATCATTATTGGTAGCTAGTTCTATATTAGCATAATTGTTGAACTCTTTAAAAGATCCCGAATAGTGTGTTAGTTTAAGAATCTCTTTATTATCAGTATCAATCAATTCTATAGTATGTTTATTAGAGTTATAAACCGTCTTAGCCCTGAATGTTTTAACATCTTCATCTAATTGTTGATCTTTATTTTCAGTTTTTGAAATGTTCTCATAGGTTTCTGGACTATCTACTTGCGAATCATAAATGCCTTTCCAATCCTCTTGACCATAAGACACAGCAAAATAAACAGGACAATTAGGGTTACCATCAATAAAAAAGACCCACACATGAGAACCAACATTAGGAATAGTAAACATACCACGAGCGGCATTAGAATAATTTGAAGGAGAGTATTGATATGCATACGGATTAACAAACCTATTTTTCTTTTCATTTGAAGCACTAAACGCATCTGGATAGACATTATCCCCAACGTAATTTTGTAAGGGTCTAAACCCTTCTACTTGTTTATCTTCTTCCCAATAGTTAGTATCAGATGTAGTACCATGTTGGGTAAATGCGTTATACCTTGCCGAAGCACAACCACCAAATAGTGGTGAGGCACATTCTGCCCATGGGAGAATATTTTTTAACACCGGTAAAATAGTATCTAAATCAACATCTAACTCTTTATCTGGAAATACAAAATTCTTATCTTTAGCATCTTTATTCCAATTATCATATACTACAGCAGAGACATGAGGAACCCAAATTTTAATTCGGCCACGTTTTTCTGGATCATCGTTTTGCACTACTAATCCGAGATAATTGGAATGATATGTCTTTTCCATTAAATTCCTACTTGTGGTTTTAATACATTATTGTTAACAACTAAAGGAATAGTAATATAGATATTACCTTTATCATTAACATTAAGATCAACCTCTTCCGTCTTAACCGTAATATATTCGTCAGTGAAACTCTTTAAATTAATTACTGGATATAGGTAATTAATCAATCTCACACTATCCTTTAAGAAATCTTCAATGTTTGTTTTAATTTGTGGTTTAACCGGATCTAATATTTTAGTTGGATATGTTGTATCACCAGCTAAATGAAAATCATGAGACCCAGTGCTACCAACTCGACTTATTTTTCGTTCTTCAAAAAACTCAAGAGAAATGTTTTGTACAAACCGTTCATTTAAAGCAGTATAACTACTATTAATCATTGTTAGAATATCTGGGTTTAGTTTTAACTCTACATTTTTTCGAATAGATTTTGCTTTATTTGTCGACCAATCTGCTAACTCTAAACTTTGTGTATCGGTACTATATCCCAACGTTCGACCACCAATTTCTTCAGACATGGGTTGTAAATAAATTGAATTATTAACATTTGGATCGTTGTCAATCTTAGGATGTACTCGCAATAATTTTGCGACCCATATTCTTAAAACCGAAACCTTCTTTGTTTGCAACACTCCACAAATACTAGAGATTATTTTCTTTAAAGCTTCTACAGAATCTTCTTTTTCTTTATAGGTTCTTAACCTAATTAGATTACGAATATCATTACTTAATAAATCAGTTTTATTGGTTTCAAGCCAGCCAACCAATTCTAAGTGTTCCAAATCTCCAACATCTGTATCAACATAAATCCCAGTTGGATTAATTGTTTTAACTGAATCAGTAATTTGTTTTTCTAGATCTGCAATTAACATTAATCAATATCCTCTTTAATATCAATTTTTTCATAAGAATGAACTTTAACAGCTGTTACATCATTAACATATTTAGTATGATTAAAAACATGTCGGACACTTACTACAAGCCATTGACCACAAAGTTTCTTATCTAATTCATTATCATCACCGAACATTCGATCAATACCTACAAATGTTCCAGCTATTCTATGGGTAGATCCTAATAACCTCATATTGATACATTCATTTAAAAACATACCAGAGAATAAAATTTCTGTCATTCCTATTTTCTTTCGACTGTTCTTATCTGGAAAATTGCTTGAATCAGTATAAGCAAATTTTGGTTGTATGTTATATTGTTCCGTCTTTGATTTATTTAGGGTAAATATTGGTTCCGGTTTTCCGTCTGGATAAAGATATTTAGTATATAAAGATTTAAAATCTTCTCTTACTTTTTTTATCTCTTGATCTGTAAAATCCAATCCAAATTGTTTATCCTTTGAACTATAAAATATTATTGGTTTACTTATTAATGCTTTAGTATTATCAATCCCTGACATATCTACAAAATCATAGGTAGTAATTTTATTCCATTCTGCTACTTTAATATCTTTTTTATACATATCACTTGTTGGAGAATTTCTTTCATCAACTGGGGCTTTATATGGTGTTGTATTACCTGAGTTGGTTTCAGCTGCAAAATCTTCAAAGAATAAGTGTTCTATTTGTAATGGCCCCGGTTCAACTTTTCCTGCGTCAACAAAAAGATTTGACAAGGATTTTAATTGCCATTTATTTGTACTACGATTAATATTGAATATGCAAGGGTCACCCTTTTGACTTACATGTTTAGAACAAATTGATTCTATACAATCACAGACAGAATAATTAGCCGGTGATGTAAATAATAATTTTGACAATCCTTCATCCCAATTTTTAGGATTTGTATCAATAAACTCTTTCATTCCGGCATCTGTTAATAATTGCTTTAATGCTAAACCAGTCTTCATCGATCTTTCTTCATCAGTAGCTAAAGCTGGTGATTTTAACCCCTGAGCAGTGGAAGTACTCCATTGTAGTTTCTTATCCATTAACTGTTGATATCGTTTATCCCAAAAATATACCTTTTTAACTTTTTCTGTTATGTTAGAGGCTTTAGGATCCTCAACATCGTAGATTATCATAGTATATTTCATATTCCAAATCTCTGGTGGTAAATCTATACCAGGGGTAATTGGTTTAATTTCAATAGTAAGTTCGTCTCGAGCGTCCATGCGATAATAATATAATGATTTATTAGTAGCGACATCCTTGCTTCGTTCTAACCCCTCATAGATATTCTTATAGACCAAATATCCTTTGTAGGGCCATTCTAATAAGTTATCTTCAATAACTAATTGTAATATAGCCGCTGTAGGGAGGGTATAGGGTGGTAAAGTGTGGTTATCAAAGGTTACTATGATATCAAACATTTGATTACCAACTAATTTTTGTGTTGCGGTAGTACTGTCTAACACTGTTGGATTATTTTGATTTGGCACAACGTCCATACTAACTTCCTTTTATTTGTGATAGAATTTGACGAACAAAAGAATTCTCAAGTATTTTTAAACTGGTTCCTGATACTGGTTGGGCTACAGGATTAATCACATTATTAAGTGCACAAATTAGCCACCATAGTTTAACATCTTTATAAAACTTCCAAGCTATTAAAGGCCAAGTATCACCAGGTTGAGTAACATAGGTACCATAAATTGAAGGATCAAGATCTTCAGGAAAATCAACAGTACGTAGAATATTATAGAAATAATTACCATCAGAATCCTGGTAAATATTAAACAAGTTCTCAATATTTTGAGCTGTTAATTTGGCTACATCATAATCTGTTATATCGTTTTGTTTCATTAGTGTCCTAAT
>Ga0172375_10006979_pt1 | contig 15628 bp, 7 predicted proteins | sample LakKiv1m_FD_114537 | JGI IMG/M metagenome (GOLD analysis project Ga0172375, IMG submission 114537) | Freshwater microbial communities from Kabuno Bay, South-Kivu, Congo - kab_092012_11.1m | ecosystem: Environmental > Aquatic > Freshwater > Lake | place: Democratic Republic of the Congo... | reverse complement strand
TAAGATCAATGATTGTCGTGTTATTGGGTTTCTTGCAGCGCCGAAAGGAGATGCAGCAATGGATCTTACTCAACGTGATGTCCCGGTTTTCAGGTTTGTGCTATGTGTGTCGATGTTTGCCGTGGCAATTGCCGTCGGCACTACCGGGTGCAGAGGCTGGCTCGAAAAACGAGCAAAAGCCAAGCAGGAAAAAATAGAGATGGAGCAGCGTCAGGCACAGGCCTCCAACCTTGTCCAGCAGGCCGAGGGTTTGCTGAAGGAGCAAAAAGAATCGGATGCCGAAAATACCATCCGGCAGGCGTTGGAGAAGGATTCCACCAATTTACGGGGACAGGAGTTGCTTGCAGGGATCAACCGCGGGAAAGCGGCGGTCGCGCTGGCGGAGGCAAAGAAACTCGATCCGGGTCAGGGTTTCGGTGAAATTGCAGGGAAAATGGATGACTCTTTCGTGCAAGCGGGAGGACTGTTGGAATCCGGCAATTTCAGCCAGGCGTCCGATGTTTACATGGAGATATGCAAACGCGCCGAAGTCCTTCGTGTATCCGAGGTCATCAGGCAGGAATCGCTTGCGGTGAAGAAGGCGTCAGACGATGCGAAGGCCTCGTGCGTTTCCATCGATGCGGCTGCGGACGCGCCGGAACAATGGTCGGATGCGGTTCAGGTTGAAGCGCAGGCGCTGGCGGTTTTTGAAAAGGCGTCATTTGCGGAGGCGTCTACCAACTGGACGCAGTCAGCTCAGATCTATAACAGCGCGCTGGAATGGGCAAAGGGCGTTCAGAGCGTACGCGTGGCCAAGGCTGCTTATGACAAGGACTTGATTGCCGCAGCCGGCGGCCCATTGGAACAATATGGCGGCGTTCCGTGGGAACACGCCAGGCAGGCTGCAAGTGCAGCCGAAGAACTTGGCAAGGGAGCGAAATGGACGGAATCCGTGACAGCCTGGCAGGATGCACGTGCCAAGCTGGCCGCGGCCATGAAATTTGCAATTGACGCGGAAGAGGCTGAGCGGCAGCGGAAGCTCATGGAGGAAGCCATTGCAAAGCACGGATCGCTCATGCGGCTTGCAAAGGAACAGATCCGGATGTCCCAATCCGCCCAGAATATGTCTTCAGCCCTGAAGTTTGTAAAGGTTGGCGCTGAAGAAATAAAGAAGGCGGTACAGGAGGATTGGTATCGCCGTCTTCCCGTCGCAAATCTCGCTGAGACCAAGGCGATGACAAGGACCTTGGAGATTCGTCGTTTTCATATCCTGTTTCCTGACCTGGACGAGGTGGAGAACTCCGCATTTGCAAAGGTGGAAGATCTCGCGGCAGGCAGCAGCAATGCCGTTGTTGAGCAAATGGCCGATATGCAAAAACTGAGGCTTCCTCTCGAGGCAAAGTCGAGAATCACAGGTATGCAATTCCGGCTTGTGCCATCAGGCGCCTATCTTGCCGGGAAAAACAGCAAGGAGCCGGGGGAGAAGGATGAGACGCCGCAGCATGCGGTTACGATCAGTCGTGCGTTTTACATGGCAAATTGCGAGGTAACTCAATCACAGTGGAAACATGTGACGGGAAACAGTAAATCGAGTTTCTCTGAAGAGGGATCAAGTTGCCCCGCGGAGAACGTGAGTTGGGGCGACGCATCGTGGTTTTGCGATCGGATGTCTGCTGTTGAAGGCGTTCAGCGCGGTTGTTACCGGTTGCCGACTGAGGCGGAATGGGAGCGTGCGTGCCGTGCCGGGACAAAAGGACGTTTTTACACCGGGGACAAGGGCGCAGATAGTGGACGCGCCGGCTGGTTCGTCGGTAACAGCGGCAGGCAAACCCATGCTGTGGGGCAGAAGCAACCCAATGCTTACGGGTTGTATGACATGCACGGAAATGTGTGGGAATGGTGTTCGGATTCGCCTGTTAAGTATGCGGACACTGCCGTCACGGATCCCGTTGGCGCCCCGAAGAGTCATCTGCGAGTCCTTCGCGGTGGCGGATGGAGCGATGAGTTCAATACGTGCCGTTCTGCAAATCGCGCTTCAGCCAGAAAAACGGACGACGGATCATACGACATCGGTCTTCGGGTAGTCCGGGAAGTGCCGTCAGTCATAGATTAGACTGCTTTATTTCTTGCCATTCATGCCGCAGGCTCGGCCTGCTGATACGGCCGCCTTGTCAATCCAGTTTTCCTGCGCGGGTCAGTGCGCGGCTTCGCGTCTTATATTGTGCACAAAAATATCAATTTAACACTTGATAAATATCAAAACGGTTGATAATTTTATGATCATCAAGGGAGAAAGTAATTGTGAGCGATGGTGCACAGGACAAAACCAGCCTGTACGAGCTTATACGGAAAGCGCGGCGGGAGAAGGGTTTAACGCAGTCTGAACTCGCGCGTCTTGCCGGGTGCGGGCAATCAGCGATAAGCATGTTTGAAGGTGGGCAATCGGCTGCATTATCACGAAAGAGCCTGCTGGCTATAGGTGAAAAGCTTGGATTGGATCCGGGAGTAATGGCGGCGGCTGATTCCAGAACACCGGCATGGGGCGATACTAAGATGAAATACTGCCCGTCCTGCCGGTGTCCATCGAATGTGCCGTACATGACCGGGGAGGGGCTATGTTTCAAGCCGGCTATGATGCGCGCCCTTGCAGGCGTCAAGACGTGGTGTTCATGGTGCGGGGAATTGATGGAAGAGTCGTGTCCGAACGAACAATGCGGCGCGGATGTCACGGAAGGCGCTTTTTGCGAATGCTGCGGATTTAGGTATGTTGCAGTGAGCGGAGACTGTGTATCGAAGAAATCAATGACCGACGAGTGGGCTGACGGGCAGCGTCGGCGGATTCGTGAACTGATAGAGCTTTCGGGAACAAGGAATTCCGTGAGGTGAATATTTTGCGCGTCAAGGGGAGGAGGACGGAAAAATGATTTGGAGAAAAGTGGAAGAGCAGGAAACAGTACATCATCTGGATAGCGAGCGGACATGTGCCGGTGCGGTAATAGGTGACAACTGGGTGACGACGGCTATTGCGCACGTAGACTGCCTTGGCGCTATATGCGTCATCAGGTGGAAATCTGAGCCGATCGACATCAAGAGAGGCCACGTTCCCTCGGTGCGTGAAGTAACCGCAGCGCTGGGAAAGGCATGGGGTGCGATGTGGGGGCGCGATCCGGTGCAGTACAGCCGATTCTTCCTGAGTCTTCCGGCATGGTGCTGTCGCAGCAAGGAAGTTGCCCGCGATATTGACATCCGCCCCAGGGGCAGGTTTGCCATGTTCAAGCGCAATATTGTTGCGGCAGCGCATATACGCCAGGTCGAGGACACGATCCTGGCCGAGGATATTTCGCCACAGCATGCGGTTGTTGAATTCCTGCATCACTGTCACGTGCTTGACGGTTCAAGCAGAATGTCTGACGCGGTCGGAAGCGTTGCGGACAGATTTGGAATTGAATCCCACGTTGTGATGGCGGATCTTCATATAGTCAGGGAATTGCTGGACTACCTGCGAGACATGGGCATTTATGTCGACGAGATGATTTCGCCGTTTACCGCCTCGGCAGAGGGTCTTTCGCAGGAGGAACGAGAATGCGGCGCGGCGTCACTGCAGATCGGAAGACGTTTTGTTTCATGCAGTTTCTTCAGCAACGGCAACCTGGTGCGCACTGCCTGCCTGAAATGCGGGAGTGACGATGTGACCGCCTGTGCCGCCGATGAACTGGATGTCTCGATCTCTGACCTTTCCTCTTATGTCAATGAGAGAAAGGCCATTCTTTATTCGCAGGAGGCCAAGTTGACTGCACTGCCGCTGTTCCGGTGGCATGCGACTCACCCGGTCCTGCGGAAGCTTGACGATGCCGCTGTCAAGCCGGCCGAATCGCTTTACAATGAAATAAAGCGGTGCATGGACAGCGCCTGCGCTGATTTGAGGTTTAGGATTTCACACGTGGGTATGACGGGTGATGATTATCTTGTCATGCGCGTTCTACGGGATCTGATTGCGGAAGGATCGGGTATTCCGTGCAGGTGGGACATACCTGAAAAGGTACACGGCATAGATGTCAATTCCATGCCGGGCTTCGCCGGCATGGTTGGAATGATGCGTTCATGCGGCATGACTTCCGCAGCACCAAGGCGCCAGGCATTCCTTGAGTCTTACAACGACTCTTTCATGAATTTGTTTATTCGCAGAATTTCAACGCGGGCTGTAGCGGCCGCCAGTACGATAGGGCGGAAAGGGCAAAGAAATCGCATGGGTCCGCGGACCTTTAATTCAATCATGCCGACGGCATCTGTCCTGAGGGTATTCGGCAAGTCGAATTATGTGAAAAAAGTGGGGTAACTGCGCGTCTTACTGCAGCAAATCGATGGTTTCCGGTTCAATGACCGCACCAGTGTCGTTGAACTCAGATGGCTGTGTTGGAACGGAATCAACAGCCGCCGGCTCCGCTGTTAATTCTGTTTCAGGCGTCATGACGGGTTCAGGTGCAGCATCAGCGGTCGGTTGTTCGGTAAACGTTTCCATAGGCGCGGCTTCGGCCGGCATTTCTTCCCGCTTCAACTCATTGATGCCAATCTCATCCTGTTTCGCGTCTGCCGGTACAGATGCAGCCGGTTGGGAATCCGATTGTCGCTGCCCCCCAAGGAGATGCTTCCATTTGCCGTAATTCCGGCCATCCTCATCGCTTTCATTCGCCTCTTCCAGAGAGTAGCCGGTCTCTTTCTCGTTTGGCTTATAATGAACTTCCATTTCGACCGGGGGTGCAGGCACCCTGCTTTGCGATGGAATCAGCACTGGCGGACGCATCTTCCTGGGCGGCACAGCTTCAGTCCTGGGCTCGGCCGCGCCTTGCTGGCTTGGTGCATTTTCATGTACGTCGGAAATATATTCGACAACAGGCGCATCCTTGGAAGTTATTGGAGCAAGGGGTTCTGGATCAACTATCCGTACAGGAGTTGTTTTCGCTACTGGAACAATTGCCCCGGGCGCATGTCGGGATGAATCGCCTGCCAGCAGGTCGGGAGTCAGTTCTTTTCCAATCGCGGAACTCAGTCGCCTCAAAGCCGTCCGGTACTGATGTTCCAATTGTGACATGGTCAACTGGTATTCCAGAAAAGACGCCGCAGTTGTCGCCTTGATATCCGGCGATAATCGGCCGCCACTTTCCAATTCGTCATATGTGGCCTGCAGTTGTTTTGTGGCGGGAATGAATTCTTGCTGGAATCGTTCCAGGTTTTTCATTGTTACTTCAACTCGACTGCTGGCTTCCCTGAGATCAGAAAGAATCATCTGCCAGGCAAGTGACAAATCCTTCTTTCTCCGTTCATATTCGGCGCGCTGCACCGCGGAGTAATCTCCCGCCCATGTGAAAATGGGCACGGAGATCGAAGCTTCGACGCTCCATTCCGACCCTGCAATCGAGCTTCGGGTCCGGATTGGATTCGGGATTATGCCGTCGGTGCCGTCTGACGCGGTCCACGCCTCGTCCGGGTTGATAAAACTGCCGCCTGTCGAGTTGCGATAAGATCCGCCAATCGAAGTGAACCACGGAATACTGGCGCTCCTTGCTTCCTTGAGATCTTCCTCGGCAGCTTTGATCTTTAATCCAAGCGCAGCGATATCTGCTCTGTTGTTACGGGCAATATTCTCAAGTTCGCCGACTGATATGCCGGAGCGAAGTCGCTGCATAGGAGGGAAATTGGTTGTAATTTCAACATCGACAAGGGAAATACCCAGTATAGCCACCAGATCTCTCCGTGCCCAGTCCGTATCGCGCAGTGTGTTGGCATGATTGAACGACACCTGGATGAAACGTCTTGTCGCGTTGACCTCGTCGTCAAATCTGGCAGCTCCGCTTTTTACGCGAATTTTTACAAGCTCGACCATATTGCTGTGCACCTCAAGCAACCTGGTCAGGAGTTCGCTATCGTGGATATGGCACCTGTATTCCTCGACTGCGCGGAGAATGTCAGCGCGGATGGACCATTCCTTTGCCCGCAGGTCAGCCTCTGCTGCTGCCACCCTGGCGTCCGCAGCAGAAATGCGGCGCTTCAGAATCCACGGATTAGGCGGGCGAATGCGCAGCGCCACTTCAAAAGATGTATCATCCGATCCTGACCGGCGGACATTAGAAGCCGAACTGCCGGGCGGTGGCGCCGGGGTCGGTATCCCGTTGGTATCCGCAGCGATCCACCATGGAGCGTTTGTCAAAGGCATGTGCCTGAAACGCGTGGTGTCCGACGAACTGTTGTCATAGGCGAATCTGATTTCGGGATTGTCAACCTGTGCGGCGACCCTGCGCTCGGCCCTGGCTGTCTTCACATCCTCACGGAGCATTATTAATTCCGGATTATTCTCAAGCGCCAGCGCCACAAGCGTTTCAGTGTCGGCGGGTCCCGCCAGCCTGGCAACCTTGAATTCAGTCGCATCGGTCCCGATCAGCGACAGCGCCTGTATATTATACGGGGCAGGGGATGCGCATCCTGAGAGAACGAGAACTGCGAGAAAAACGGAAACAGTTTTCAAGCCGGCGGCAAGATAATTCGCATCGGTAATCTTCGTGTTCATTGTAACTGATTGTCCGTCCCCAAGCCGGCGGCAGGAGTTTTTTCCGGCGAATCCAGCGCAGTTTTGCCGGATACCGTTTCAACAGCATGCGTTTTAACAGCAGGTGGCCGGGCTGACGGTTTTAAAAATATGGACTTGATACGGGTTTTTATCACAGCAAGCTGCTCTTTATAACCGCTGCCATGTGCGGCAACGGACACGCTCACGACCTCGCCGGGCAGCAGGTCGTGAGTTGTGGTAACGATAAGGGACATTCGTCTCCCTCGCATGACCTGCGTTAATACCTGGCTGTTCCACGAGGGGAGAATTTCGATTTCAGGCGAAAGAGTCTCAACATAGGCCGGATATTTTTCCGCGGCAATGGTGCGCCGCGTGATGGTTGCGGGAGTGTTCAGTGGCACGGGCTGGCTGGTATCGGAAAGGAATGCAGTAACTCGTTGGGAACTTTTCTCGACTGTCAGGATCACTGTTGTGCCAGCGGGAACCACGGAGCCTGGTTCAACAAACACTCGGGATACGATGCCGTCGCGAGTGGCCCGAAGGGTGTAACGTTCGCGGCGGGCCTTCAGCATTATGATTTCCTGCTCGATGTCCGATTGACGTTGCTGAAGTTTTCGCCTGAGCACATCAAGGGATTGATCGTTCGTGCCCGATTCCAGCCAATTCTTGAGCAGATCCGTGTTTGTTCTGGCGTCTGCAAGATTTTTTTCCAGTTCCTCTATTGTCTTTGGATGCTGGTTGAGCCGTTCCTTTAGAACGGATTGACGGCTTTTCGCCATGCTTATGTCCGATATGGTGGATATGCCGGACTTGACCCGGTCGTTATACAGAGCGATTTCCTCGTCCAGTGTTTTCAATTCGGCCATATCCTCGGCATGAAGGCGGTTTTCCATGGCCAGGGCGGTTTCAGCGGCAGACACCGCCGCAGTGAACCGTTCGTACATCTGCAGTAATCCCGCTTGGATACGAGTGTCGGTGTTCCCGATATCGCGCGCGAGGGAGGCTTCCTGTTGCGCTATCTCCGCATCTATTATGCCTGTATCCATCTGGGCAACAGGCTGGCCGTTTGTCACTGACTGGCCGGCAGTTATGGAAATTGATATCAGTCTCGCCGTTTCCAGGGGGGCAATTTGCTCCTGGAGGGTTTCCACGCGGCCGATAAGGACTTCGAACTCGACGCCTCTGAAGTACAGGTATACCGCCGCTGCAACGCAAATTGCCCATACAATGAAAGAAGACGGTTTGGCGAGTGCGCCGAGCAGGGAGAAAGAAGGTCCCTTGGTTCGAGGCGATGGAGCGCCCGGGGGCGGGGCGCGCTTGGGAACTTCCTTTTTGGGGGCTTCCTTCTTCGTCTGTACGACAGTATTCGCGGGTACGGATTCCTCTTTTTTTGAGTCATTCGGCTGCGGCTGCATCCCGCCGGCGGCGGCAGCCGGCTTCCCGAGATTCAGCGCCGCTTTTGCGGGCATATTCCTACCCAAGCCGAATATGGGCTTTGCAACCTTGGGAATCGCCTGGATCTTTGATGCGTCTTGGGCGGGTTGTGCGGCCGTTTTCGCAGCTTCCGGGATTTCCGTTGCGGGAATATCCTTTTGAGCGCTTTCTTGCGATTTGTTGATAGATGGTTCCATTCGAAATTACAATTCCACGGTTGCCCTGTGCATTATCAAGCTCGCGTCCGACACTTGTTCGATTGTCCTCATTCCATCAATCAGGCTGCGCTGGTAAGACGGATCGCGCAGTCGGACGTGATAAGAGTATTCAACCAGGTCGCCTTGCGCGGCTTCACGCATGCCGATCAGTTCGTAGCTCTGGCAGAACCTGCGCAGCGCTTCCCTGACTTTTTCCTCGGACGGTGAATCCGGCGGTAGAATAAAGCGCAGCAGCCCCTCGAATTCGCGGCGGGAGGCGAATGGCGACCAGTCGAGATAGAATACGACTCCGCAGAAGAACAGGGCGCCAATAATTGCCGCTTCCCATACGCCTGCCCCGCATGCAATGCCTATGGCGAGAGTTGCAAAAAGAAAAACAATGTCTCTCGGGTCGCGAATGTGTGTTCGGAACCTGATCAGCGCAAGTGTTCCGAGTATGCCCAATCCGCGCGCGAGATTGTTGCCGATCACTACTATCAGGATGGATGCCACAATCCCGCAAAGAATGATCGTATGCACAAACGACCGGGAATAGGAAAAACCATGATGTGTCTTGCGGTACACGAATGCGATCACCGAGCACAGAATGAAGGAGAGCAGAAGACAGAAGATAATTTGTGCGCTGCCCAGATACTGGGTCGGACCGAAAAGTTGTGATATTGTAGTGTCCATAAAGACTGGAGTCTATTTTTTTACTGCGACAACATATCCATCGCATATGAGGAAGGAAGCTCCGGTTCACCGCTGAACAGCGCTTCCGTCCAAATTGCTGTAGAATACTTGCAGTTACCCGCCCGCACAAGATCAAATTTCTCGACAAGTTCAATCTGCCAGGTCGGCACATCCGTCATTGACTTGAGTTCCAGGATAATGCCGGAAAACGGATAATTCTTGTTCTGGCTTTCCACAGAATCCATTCGTCGCCAGATATTCCCGTCGCCCCAGCAATCCCACGAGTTTGTCGCCTGGTATAGCAGGTTACGGTCCATCGTTACCCTTGCGTATTCGTCCACAACACTGACATAGGATTCGCGGGTATAACGAATGAGCGTTGTCGGCTGTGCGCCGATTTGGCGGATCAGGCGGACGAATTCCAGGAACGCCACCTGTTCCTTGTCGGATCTGAAACCGAAGTCCAGTTTTCTTCGCGGGTTGAGCAGAAGTTCCCTGCACCACTTCTCCCTTGGCACGCGTGCGCGGGTCTTGAGGATCACGTTCATGATCTTTCTTTTTACTTCCGTGAATACCGGGGAGACGCCGTCGGTGCCGTAAATGCGCGCACGAAGCTTGAACCTTGCGATGGCCTCGTTTTCCTTCGCCTTGTGCAGCCTCAACCACGGATCGTCCAACTGCATCGTTGTTATTACATATTCCGGTGGGTCACCGGAACAGTTCGGGTCGGGGATGCAAAACGGCTCGATAAATTCCCTTATCTTTGGAACCAGATATCTGGGAATGACGTATTTTGCCTCATACCGCTCAACCATGATGCTTTGGCTGGCGTGCATTGTGCGACCATGAATATCATGAGCGGCAGTCATTTTTCAGTATACCAGGTTGCGCAATCGCGTTTGGGCTTTTGCGTCAGCCGTGAATACCAAGTCAATACAGTATGATGTGCCGGTTCGCAACAACAATCCTGAACAGGTTGTATGTGTGCAGTGCCGGCGGATCCGAACTGGCGAACCGGCTTTTTGCGCGCCGGGCAATGCATTCACTCGCAAGGTCCATAACTTCACGGGACGCCGCGTCGTCAATGTCATGGTAATTTTCGACGAGAGTTCGCAGGCTTTGCGGTTGCCGCTTGTTTTTCTATTGTCAGGCGGTTTTATTCAAGCAGTGACCCGGCAGATTTGCCGGCCGGGAGGACGCAACTTTTCAGAACAACGTCTTTCATGCTTTTTGGGGTCCATTTGCGCAAACGGTAAAGCGCGGCAAAGCCGAAATTATGAGCGGATCCACCCTGCCCGCCGGCTATTTCGCTGCCACGCCGGACATTGTCATGCAACCAGGATGGCAGGCCGACATGGTAAGGGTTCCGCGCGACTTCGCCGGCGTGAAATGAAATGGCGGCCACGAGATCCGCCGCCTCTGCATCGCTGATTTCGACCATGAGGTTCGGCGATGACATGGCCCGCCAGTATTCTGTTTCCACAGCAAGACACGAGAAAGAACCCGGCAATATCCGCAAAGCGTCGGCAACCAGGTGGTGCACGCCGGTGTGCGTGCTGTTGAAGTCGTCATCGTGGGGCAGGAAGATCATCGCCGGTTTGTATTTTGAGAGTATCCCGGCAATTATTGAGACGGATTCTTTCCACTTGTCAGGGTTGTTCGCGCGCGAAACCGGATTAATGTTCTCCAGTCCGGATTTACCTGCGCATTCCGTCTCGAAACCCAGGAAGGAACATGCGGCGGCAAGTTCCCCGAGTCGTTGGGGCTGTCTGTCTTTGCGGCTACCGAGTGTGACGGCTATGTTCACCACCCGGCATCCGTCTTCGCGCAGGAGCCTGAGCGCGAGCCCGCCCGTGATGCACTCATCGTCCGGGTGAGGTGAGAACAGCAGGACAATCGGTCCGCCGGGCCGGATGGCGGCCCGTTGAGCCGGCGGAAAACCGCCGAACGGCAGCGCCCTGGCCCCGGCTATTGTTTGCCGGAAATTGTCTATGAATTCCGAATAAGGATTGTCGCTGTTTTGCTTCAAAACGGTAAAGCCTCCGTTTGTTTCCCGAGATGATGTCAGGTTAGAATGTGCCTGCCGCAGGTCAAGCTAATTTAGCTAAATAGTAACGGCAAAAGAGTTGACGGGTTTCCCTAACTGCAGCACAATACAAAATTACATTTTTTATTGTGTATTGGGTGCTTACGGGCTTCGACCGATGTTACGCGGGGGACTCAAAATATGTCTACAACAGACGATGTTGATCGGGGAAAAATGAGCGATCCTGGGTTGTTTCTGAAAATTGGCGACGGGACAGTTTACGGGCCAATCGGTCTCTCCGATCTGGCAGGCTGGGCCGAGCAGGGCAGGATTGCCCCTGGCGATCAGGTGTCAAGGGATAAGCAGGGCTGGTCCCCGGCGGAGAGTCTCCCCGAGCTGAAAATGGAGTGGATGCTTGAACTCCAGAATGGCGAGTCGTATGGCCCTATACATCTCAAGGCTATTCCCGATCTTGTGGCCGACGGATCGATCTCCCTCTCGTCCAAGGTTGCCAACAGGCTGGCGGGTGAGATTTCCACGGTTGAGAAGGTCCTTTCCGCGCTTGCTCCGGATGTCCTGCTCACGGTGCAGTCATCAGCTCCGACGCAGGTTGAATCGGTTGATTCCGAGGCCAGGAAAGATGGGGGCGACATAGCCGGCCGGCTTTCGACGATGGAGCAGGAGATCGAAGCCACCAGGAAGAGTCTCGCGGATGCTTCAAACGAGCTTGATGCCGAGAGGCGGCGCAGGCTGGAAGCGGAAAACCGTGCGGATGCTATAGAGAAGGACTTGTCTTCGCGTCTTGAGCGTCTTCAGAAGGGCGGCAGGGTTGCGAGCGGCCTGGCGACTGATGCCATGAAGAAGGAGGAGGAACACCAGAAGGAACTTCTCTCGGTCGAAAGAGCCAAGGCGCAGCGAGCCGAAGAATCGTTCCGTCGGCAGATCGAGGCATTGGAGCAGAAGATCAAGGCTTCAGAGACGGCACTGGAGGAATCACGTGCGGAGTTGACAAAGAAACGAGGACCCACGGGTGATCTTGATTGGGTCGGCGTGGAGGGGAGGTCGGGTTCCAGCCCGGCTTTCGACGAGAAAGTCAAGGCGCTCGAACAGGAACTCCATGCGTCAACGAACCTGGCGGAAGGTCTCAGGAGGGAAATGGAAGAGCAGAAAGGCCTTTACCGGTCCTTCCAGGAAGTTGCGGAGACCAAAGAGCGAAGCCTGAATAACCTTATTGAGCAATTCCAGAAAGATGCGGTTGTCGCGGAACAGGCGCAGCAGAAGGCGGAAAAACTGGCCGCTGAAAATGGCGGCAGGCTCGCTGAGATGCAAAAGGCCGGCGATGAATTAAGGGAACAACTGCGGATCGCAAGAGAAGAATCCGCGCAGGCGATGGCGGAGAAAAGTCGGCTGGAGGCTGGCTATCATGAGCAGGTGCGCAATGTGAACGATGCGGCTGCCAAAGTTGCCGAGGCGGAATCCGCTGCAGCCGCGAAAGAAGCTGAGATAAGAGCACGGCTTGATGCTGAATACCAGGAACAGTTGCGCAGGGCGAAAGAGGAATCCTCGCGGAATGCGGAAGAAAAGAGCCGCATCGAGTTCGAGTACCGTGAGCAGTTGCGTCTTGCGAAGGAAGAGGCATCCGCGAAAGAGGCGGAGGCTAAAGCCAGGGTCGAAGCTGAATACCAGGAACAGTTGCGCAGGGCGAAAGAGGAATCCTCGCGGAATGCGGAAGAAAAGAGCCGCATCGAGGCCGAGTACCGTGAGCAGTTGCGCCTTGCGAAGGAAGAGGCGTCCGCGAAAGAGGCGGAGGCTAAAGCCAGGGTCGAAGCTGAATACCAGGAACAGTTGCGCATTGTGAAGGAGGAAGTCGAACGTCATGCCGAAGCAGCGGCGCGCGAGGCTGAGGCCAGGAGGAAGGCGGAGGAGGAATCGAGCCACGCTTTCCTCGAAATTGTCAGGAACAGGGATGCGGAAACAGGATTGAAGTCGGAGATAGAGCAGTACAGGAACGAGAACAAGGCGCTTGCCGAAAAATACGAGGCGGACCGCATCTCGCTATCCGCCCAGCTCGAAGCCGTGAACGAGCAGCTTTCGGAAAAAACCGGGTTTCTCGAATTCTATAGGAAGCAGAGCGAGAAGCGTGAAATTGATCTCGCCGAACAGATTATCAGGATGGAAAAAGAAGTCGCCGCCGCTACGGACAATTTCAAGAGGGCCAGCGACGAACTGGCATGGAAACGGTCGGCTTTCGAAAATCTGCAGGTCGAGAGCGCCGGGCAGCAGGATAATTTAAAGAGCCGGATATCGACGCTCGAACAGGAACTCTCTTCCTCCCTGAAGCACATCGACGACACCCGGCACGAACTGAACGAGCTGAACGGCCGGCTGCAATTGGTGACAGACCAGGGCGCTAGGAAGGAAGCTGAGCTGGGCGCGCAAATCCAGGCGCTCACCGACGAATCGAAGCAGAAAGCTTTGCTGCTGGACAACCTGCGTATTGAAAATGCGCGCCGGGAAGAAGAGTCGAATCACAGGATTGAGGGGATGAAGTCTCTTCTCGTTGCCGAGACAGCCGCAGTCCTGGAGGATTCCAGGCAGGACCGCCAGGCCGTGGAGACGATCGGGGCGATTTTTGCGGAGAAGATCGATGGCTTGGAGAAGAGGGCCGCGCAACTGCGCGATTCGATTGGAGGGGGATTTGAGGAGCGGCTTGACGAATTGCGGCGGCATCGCGAGGCATACGAGCAACTTGGGCAGCGCGAAGGTGATTTTACGAATCAGCAGAAAATGTACTCCGACGCCGTGGCTGAAATAGACAGGCTCAAGGGAGAGCTTTCATCCAAAGGCCGTGAGCTGTATGACCAGAATCAGTTTCTCAGGACGGAGTTGGACAAGGTCAACACTGAACTTGCAAAGGCGCGGGTGGCGTTCTCCGAGGTCAAGGATCGCAACAGGAGCGGGGAACAGGAGCTTTTGAAGCGCGTCGAAAAGATGCAGGAGCAGGTGCAGGAACTGGGTGGCAAGCTGAGCGAGGCTGAGCTTACGCTCGAGGAACGCACAAAGAATTATAACGACACGATGGCGGAATTGCGGAAAAAGGAAGAGGAGCTGGAACAGAAAAAAGCCGCTTATGACGCAGAATTGTCCGCTGCCAGGGACCGAGAGGCGGACCTTTCCCGGAAACTTGACGAGATACGCGCCGATCATGCTAAGAATACGGAGAAACTTGACCAGATTGAATGGGAAAGCCGCCGCAGGGAATCGGAGGTGGTTGTCGATGCCGAACAGGCGCGCATGGACCGCGAAAATGCGCTGAAGGAAGCCGAGTCAATTCGGGAACAACTTGAGGATGCGCAGCGGCAATTGCTGGAGCTTGGAGAGAAATGCATACTGCTCGACAAGCGATCGGAGGAAATCAAGCGGGAATGCGGAGATCGGGTTGTCTCTGCTGAAAATGAAAGAATGGCGGCAGTCGCCAAGGTTGATGAATTGAAGGCGGCGATAGAGAAGGAAAAGTCTCTGCACGCGGAAATGCAGTCCGGCATGCGGCAGAAAGAGGAGTCGCTGGCCAGGCGGGTGGAAATGCTGAACGAGAAACTCGAGACGTCCGAAAAACAGCGCCGCCAGCTTGAATCCGATCAGAAGCGCGTAGCGCAAATACAGGAGGAGCTCATTCAGCAGCGTAAGTCGTTGCGTGACGAGCAGGTTCGCATGGCTGAAATGGAAGGCCGTGTTTCGGAACTGAAGAAGATTGAGGAGGATGCAGCCTTGCAGGTGCAGCAGCTTACCGAAGAGCTGTCACGCAGGGATGCCGCACTGGAGGATGAAAGGACGCGCGCCAATCAGTTGGAAACCTTGCTTGAAGAGGAGCGCCGGAGCGTTGGCAGCACTGTTGATCAGACCAGGAACGAGATTGGGGATATGCTGCTGCGTATAGAGGATTTGCAGAGCGCCCGCGCCGAGGACAACGCGAAGCTTGACCAGGCCTTGCATGAACTGGAGAGAGAGACGCTCGCGGCTGAGGAGGCTAAACGCCAGAATGATTTGCAGTTGGACGACTTGCGTAACCAGCTTGCCCAGGCTAGGCAGGATTACGAGGCTGTTCTCGGCGAATTGCAGCAGAAGGCGCAGCAGGGCGAGCAACTCAATATCATGCGCGAGGACGAGCAGGATAAGAACAGGCTGAAGATACAGGAACTGCAGCAGCAGATCGAGCAGGCGATGCAGGAAAACAAGGCTTTGGGCGTGCGGTTCCAGCAGCAGAAGAAATTCTACGATGAGGAGCGCGAATTGCGTCGCCAGAAGGAAGTCGAAATGATGCAGCAGAGGAAGACCATTCAGGATCTCCAGGGTGTGCTGCGACAGAAGGAACAGACTTTCGTACACCAGAAGAAACTGCTGGACGACGAGCTTTCCCGGGCGCGACAGAAGGAAGATGTTTTGACGCGGCGTCTTGACCAGTTGCAGAGGGACCGTCGAGTGGTGTCGCCTGTGCGCGCTGAATTGCCTGTTCGCGAACCGTCTTTCAAGCGCGACGCCGGTTCCCGCAGTTTTACTCGCGAACCGGCCGCGTATGATGCCGATGATCGTTTTTCGCGGGTTCAGCAGGCTCTTCCTGTTTTGAAGAGGGAGACGATGAAGGATACAGTGCCGCTCCAGGCGGCAACACCGGCGACCCAGGACCAGAGATCGGCGCTCAGGACAATAGAGGCCAGGGCGCAGGCCGAACTCGAGACC
>Ga0172375_10006977_pt1 | contig 15629 bp, 17 predicted proteins | sample LakKiv1m_FD_114537 | JGI IMG/M metagenome (GOLD analysis project Ga0172375, IMG submission 114537) | Freshwater microbial communities from Kabuno Bay, South-Kivu, Congo - kab_092012_11.1m | ecosystem: Environmental > Aquatic > Freshwater > Lake | place: Democratic Republic of the Congo... | reverse complement strand
TAACCATAAAATTCTTTTTGAGATGTCTTTTAAAAAGATTGTGTTTTTCTTCTTTGTATGATTAAAACTTTAAAAATTCTTTTTGTATTCACTTAATATGAAACAAAATAAAATCCGATGTTTCATTGCAATTGATTTGCCTCGAGAAGTTATAAAAGAGATAGAGAGAGTTCAGCAGGAATTAAAAAAGAAAAATATGTTTGTAGGAAAGCTGACAGAAGGAGAAAATTTACATTTGACTTTGAAGTTTTTGGGTGAAATTGATTTAAAGAAGATAGAAGAAGTTAAGAAGAAGTTGCAGGAGATTAAATGTTCTAAATTTATGGCTTATTTGGGAGAAATCGGGGTATTTTCCCAAAATTTTATAAGGATTATATGGATACATGTTTTGGGAAAGCAGATTTTAGAGTTGCAAAAAGAGATTGATAAAAAAATGAGTGAGATTGGATTTAGGATAGAAGAAAGATTTATGTCTCATTTAACTATTGCTCGTGTGAAAAAAGTTAGCGATAAGAGAATATTTTTGGATGAACTGAAAAAGATTAATGTGCAAAATTTGGGTTTTTTAGTTGACAAGTTTTATTTGATTAAGAGTGAGTTAAAATCAGAGGGGTCGGTCTATGATGTGATTGAGGAATTTAAAGCAAGATAGAGTTCATGAGAAGTTTTATTAATCCTTAAAAAAATCTACAACATTTATGTTGTAGTCTTTTGTTGTTTATGTAGATTTTTTTGGGAATCTCAAAACCCAAACAAATTCCACACTTTAGTGTGGAGTATAAAACCCATCAGGGTTTTGATTTCCCTTTTCTTTAGTAATTTATGAATGAAGATAAGAGGCACATCATAATTTTAGATTTTCAAAATTGGAAGAGACATCTTATAAAATTTAAATTTTATATCATGCTGTCAGTCCTACTTTTTGTTATTGCAGGAGTTATGAATTATTTTTGTGGCAATTATGCAGATCGAGCGTATTTATCTCCAGACCTTATTTTAGATAATATTCCTGTTTTAAACTGGGGGCACTTTTTTGTATATGGAGTATTTGTAGTTATTGGTTTTTATTTACTTTATCCGTTATTTTTTAGATTAGGAGATTTTTGTTACACTCTAAATCAATGGGCTTTTTTAGTAATAATTAGAAATATAACAATTATTCTTTCACCATTAAATTTTAGGCCGGAAGCAGCCCCTATAAGCTTTCCTTGGCCAATAAATAGCTGGAATTTTGATAATGATTTATTCTTTTCAGGACATGTAGCTGTTCCCTTTTTGGGGTTTCTCATTTTTAAAGATAAAAAGATTAAATATATCTTTTTAGCATTAACGATTTTGATGGCAGTTATAACCATTTTAACTCATAGGCATTATAGCATTGACGTCTTTGCAGCTCCTTTTATGGCCTATGCTTGTTATAAATTATTTGACTGGGTTATATCCAAAACAAAAACCAAGAAGTTTTTTGGAAGAAGAGATTAACCTTCTAAAATCTCTTTAAACTTTTCAAATTTGCTTTTTAGAATTTCTTTTAAATCTTGTTCTGGTGCATTGATTACATTTTTTAATGTTTTGAACTTTTCTAAAAGCTTTTTTGCTGTGGAAGGGCCTATTTGTGAAAAGCCCTCAAGAATAAATTGTTTTTGCTCTTCCAATGATTTAAATGAGCGTGAAGGGCGAAGTGATAGTTCATTATTTTTATTATTCTGCTTTTTTGCAAGAAGAATTAGAACTTCTGCTGTTTCCTGCTCGTTTTTTGCAAAGACAATTGGAATTTTATATTTTGTAATTATTGAGAGAATCAGACCTTTTGAAGCTTTTTTTAAATTTTCACTTTCAATTTCATTTTCACTGCCTTCAATTATCAAGAAAAACTCTGGAAATTTTTTTATTTCTTCCAATTGCTGAAAAATTCTTTTATTTATCATACTTGAAATGAAATCAGAATAAGTTTTTCTTTCAATAGCAATATTATTAACAAGATAATCTCCAATATTCAGTTGTTCAAATATAACTTCTATGCCTTTTTCTATTAAATTTGCGATTACAAGTGAGTTTTTTTCTCGGTTATCTGCTATTATTTTTATTTTATCTTTTGGCCTTTCTTTTTTGAAGATATTGTAGAATACCATGTTTACTTTAACAAAGACAAAAATGCAATCGGATTTAATATTCTTGTTTTATTAAATTCACTTAGTTTTAATAAATGATTATCATAGGTTATAATAAAATCTGCATTGGACTCTAATGCACATTCGATAATTTTATTGTCTTTTTTATCTTCGCAAGCATCGATCTTAATCTTAGGACTTACTATACTTGAGATTGCCCTTATTTTTTCTATTGTCATTTTTATCTCAAGGGATTTATCTATAATTTTATCTTGTATCTCACTATAGTTTAATACATCAACATATTCTTGAAGTATTTCTTCAGATAAATATAGCTCAATTTTTGAGCTTTCAGCAAGTTTTATAATTTTTTCAGAATCTCCTAACCAAAAAGTTGCAGAAACAAGAATGTTTGTGTCTACAACAACTTTCATTTTCTTTCTCTCATGCGATGTATCAAATTATTGACCTCTGATTCTTTCAAATTACTTTTTTTTATTGATTCCTTAAGTGGTTTTGTTATCTCTTCAAATGTCTTTAAATTTGCTTTTCTAATTGTTATGCTATCATTTGCAAATAGAAAAAGCAATTTATTGCCTTCTTCGATATTCATTTCTTCTCTTATAGAATTAGGAATACATATTTGGCCTCTTGAACTTACAGTAGCTATTTCAATATGTTCTGTCATCTTATTTATAAGATTTATCTTATTTATAAATGTTTTGAATTTATATGACAAGACTTCTAAAATAAAACTTCCTGCTTTTCTTTTTGGTTTTCAATTATGCCTTTTTCTTCCATTTCTTCTTGTATTTGCTCAATTGCTTTATGCATCTTCTTCTCTCTTGAAATTGCGGCATAATGAAATGATTGGTCTCTGGTATCTTTTGTAACTAATATTTTTAATGAGCCGGGAGATAATCGAGCAGTTCTTCCTCTTCTTTGTATTGTTCTTATTGCACTTGGAACAGGTTCATAAAATATTACTTCATTTACTTCAGGTATATCGAGACCTTCTTCTGCTATAGAAGTTGCAACAAGAACATTTATCTCTCCGTTTGAAAATTTATTAATGATTTCTTTCTGCTCTTTTTGATTTAAACCAGATATTTTTTCATTTTTGCCTGAGCCATGAATTTTCTTTGCTTGCCCAACAAATGAGCTTGCTCTAACTTTTTCAATTTTATTAAGCTCTTCACATATTTTGTTTACAGTATCTCTGTACTGGGTAAATATTATTATTTTTGATTTTTCATTTTTAGAAAGCTGTTCTTTTACAATTTCTTTTAATTTGTTTAATTTAGGATGTTCAAAACTAATTGTTGTTGCCAATGTGTATGCTTTCATGAATCTCTTATCTGAAACTAACCTCTGAACTCCTTTTGATTTTTTTTCATTTGCTTGCTTTAGCAATTCTTTTAAATATGATATAAAAGAAGATAATGTTTGGGTTTCAATCAACTCGAGGGCATGCTGTAATTTTATGGCTGTTGCGCATGCAGAAGCAGACATTAAAAGATTTCCATTTTTATTTCCAGATGTAATTGCACGCATAATTTTTCTTTGAGTTTCTAGCAAAGTTGTTTTTGTTGCAAAAGTAAAGAGAACTTTTCTGTTTTTTAATTCATCAACTTTCTCATTGTAAATTTCTTTCAATAAAATGCGTATTTCCTCAAATTCAGGCGGAAAATCCACATTTATTTTTTCAAATTCCAACTCTTGCAGATAAGGTTTTACATCTTCGCTTTCTCTTGTCCTTATTTCAACTGATTCTATTCCAAGATTATCACAGACCCTTGTTATTGTCTCTTTGTCGCTTCCAGGAGAGGCGGTTAAACCTAAGATATGTGGATTTTTTGATTGTTCTCTGTATCTTTCAGAAATAAATCTATAAGAATAATTTTTCATGCATCTATGCGCTTCATCTTCAATTAAAAGGCAGACTTCTGAAAGGTCATATAAACTATGTTGAATATCATTTGCAATACATTGGGGAGTTGAAAAGATAAATTCTGCTCTTTGCCAGATTTCTTTTCTTTTGTTTGCCTCTGTTTTTCCTGTAAATAAATCAAGCTGAGCCCAATCTTCTGGAAGAAGTTTTTTGAATGAGGCCAGATGCTGTTCTGCCAAGGGGCGAGTTGGAGCGAGCATAAGAATTTTCTGCAAGGGGAATTGTTTAAATCTTTCAATTGATAGCATTAGTGCTATAAGTGTTTTTCCTGTCCCTGTTGGTAAAACTACAAGGCAATTTTTTTCTTTGCATGTTTCAAAAATTGCTTTTTGGTAATCTCTGGGGATTAGGTTTATTTCTTCCATTCTTAAGACACCTACTCGGTTTCTTTTATCTAATCAATCAGATTTATAAAGCTTAAAATTATATATAAATTATGGTACAAGATGTGATAGCTAATTTTCCGACATGGCTTTCTACTTTGTTGGTAATTGCTGAACTTTGGGATTTAGCCTGGAAGGGAGCGGGTTTATGGAAATCTAGTAAGAATAACCATATGCCTTGGTTTGTTGCTATGTTAATCTTTAATACAATTGGCATTCTTCCGATTATTTATTTAGGCTGGTTTGACAAAAAAAGCAGTGTTAAAAGCGATGTAGTTGTGAAAAATAAAAAGAAGTAGCAAGACATAAGTTTTTTGTTAGAATTACTTTTGTATAATTGTTTTTTTGTTGTTTGGGCGATTATATAATCATAATCCCTATAATAAGAAATGCAATTGTAATTATAGTCATTGAAAACCATATGGGATGAGAACCAAAGTATAACTTTGTTCCATCTAGACTGCCAAATGGGACTAAAGACCACAAAGCATAATAGATATTTAACTTAGCAAAAAGTTCTCCTCTAGGAATATAGCCTCCGAGAAGATAGCCAATTATTGCTAAGATAATATTTGCTATAATTCCCCACATAACAATAAATGCGATATGTTTTTCGGTCATTTCTGTAAAACGATACATCCCTTCATGCCTTCTTGCAATTCTTTCTAACCTTGGTTTAATATCAAACTCTAAAATTGGCATCCAGAAAAAATATCCCTTGGAGAACAAGGAAAGAAAGATTGGAAACCAGAGCATATAAATCGGTTTTTTAAAATGAGATCCGGTTTTGAACCCATAATGGTATAAAGACCAGAATTTAGTATTTACTTCTGCCTCAAAATAATATGCAATATATTTTTTTACTAAAACATTAACTGCAATAATTATTAAGAAGAATACAGAGTATAAGAAAATATTTTTTGTTTCATCAGGAAAGGCATAAGATGCTCCAAGTATTATTGCAGCAAATAAAACTATAAGAATCTCTTTTATTAAACTATTATCTTTCATTAATTTTATATGTAATTAATTTTTATAAATGTTTGTGTATAATGGTGCTATTCCAATCCTATCCTTAAAGACTAAACTCTGCTAAAGCAGTTTTGTGCTTTATCAATCCCACACATAAGCTGTCGTTACACCAACAATTATTAATAACTATTATTAATAGCTATTGGAGCATCCGCGTTAACGAATATAATGTAATGAGTTTTTGCTAGTTAGTCAATTATATAATAAGAACAAGGTGCTATCTTCTCTTAGAAATTTAAGAGAAATGGAGGATTTGACTATTGTCTGTATAAATAATATTAACTTAACGATGCTTATATATGTTAGATTTTAAAAAATATTTATTTTAATTAGTTGGTCTTATCTAATATAATATGGCGTTTTCTAACATAGAAATATATTTAAAGGCATGATTTATTATAAAAACATGTTAAAGATAAAAAAGTTAAGTGAAACCCTTGGAAAAAAAGTTTTTACTGATAATGGAGACTTTTTTGGAGTTATAGAAGAGTTTAATTTAGTGGATAATAAGATTGATGGATGGAGAATTGTTGTTTCTCGTGCTTCTGGTATGAGCAGTATGCTTGGTGGAGCAAGAGGGATAATCGTGCCACACCAATTTATTAAAGCAATAGGAGATGTAATTGTTATTAGTAAGAATGCTGTTCCTGTTAAAGAAGAGAGTGAAGAACTGCCTATAGAGACAGAAGCACAGGATTTGGTTTAAAAAGATACAGAAACTTTTAAAAAGTTATTCTGCTTCTTTTATTTAAAAAGATGGTAAATATTTTCGCAACACCTTTATTTAAAGAATTTATTCTGCCGTTTTTGCTAGTTTTTGTTATTGTTTTTGCAATTTTACAGAAATCAAAGTTGCTTGGAGATGGAAAAGCTCAGATGGACTCTTTAGTTGCATTAGCTATTGCTTTGTTGTTAATTATAACTCCGGTTCCAAGAAATTTTATAGTTGATTTTACTCCATGGGTTGCTGTGGGGATTGCAGTGATACTTGTTTTTTTATTGCTTTATGGGTTTATTGCAGAAGAAAGCTGGAAGGGTGAAAAATGGATTAAGATTGTTTTTGGAATTTTAGCTGGATTATTTGTTATTGTTCTTGTAATATATTTCAGTGGAGTTTGGAATACAGATATATTAAAATCTATTTTTTCAATGGACGAGTCCAGCGGATTATGGGCAAATATATTATTATTGCTTATTATCGGCGGTGCAATGGCAATTGCTTTATCTACTGGAAAAAAGCCAGCTAAAACTTAAGGGTGGTTTATTTGAGTTTAATTTAATCGGCTAATATTGCTTTTGCTAATTAATCAAAACAAAAGATATTTAAAGAAGAAATTTTTATTGTTATTATGGTTGTAAGCATAACAGAGGTATTAAATCAATGGAATACTATAGGTATTTTTTCTTATGTTTTGCCTTTTTTAATTATTTTTGCAGCAACTTTTGGAATACTTAGTAAAATAGAAATTTTTAAGGAGAATCGAGCTGTTGATACAATCATTGCTTTTGCTATTGGATTACTTGCATTGCAATTGGACTTTATTCCTATATTTTTTAGAGAGATATTTCCTAGATATGCAATGGCTGTTGCTATTTTGCTAGTTTTTGTTATTTTAGTTGGATTTTTTATAGCAAATGACGAAGCAAAGAAATACTTTAAAGATTATGCGTGGGTAGGGATTGTTGTTGCTGTTGCAGTTATTTTATGGTCTTTATCTGCATGGCAGTGGGGAGGAGATAATTTTGGGATAGGTTCTTGGTTTGAAGATAATTTTTGGGCTATTGTTATCGCAATTGTAATTGGTGTTGTTATTTGGACAATTGTAAAAAAACCCACCAATACTACTACAACTACATCTTCAGATAGAAGATTAAAGTTTGATTTACAAAAAATTGGAGTATCAAAAAGCGGATTAAATATATACAAATTTAGATACAGAAATAGCCCTTGCAAAGCTTATACGGGTGTTGTTGCACAAGAGTTATTAAATACTCAATTTAAGAATGCTGTTGTTAAAAATGGAAAATTTTTCTCTGTGGATTATAGTAAGATAGATGTTCCATTTAGGAGAGTATAATAATTATGGCTGAAGCAAATATTCTTGGTGGATTAAATTTTTTGATGCCTATATTTTCTTTTTTATTTGTTTTTATAGTTGTATATGCTGTTTTAGCAAAAACAAAGGTTCTTGGAGAAAATAAGCCGGTTCATTTATTCATTTCGTTATTACTTGCGATATTTTTTATTGTTAATTTGGATATGAGAGATTATTTAAAGTTTAGTGCTGCATGGATGGCTGTATTTATTGTGTGCTTGTTTTTGGTTATAGTTCTTATTACATTCACGCACGGAAAGGTAGAAACAATTATGGTGCCGTGGTTTGCGTGGACTATTCTTGTTGTTTTAATTTTATTTTTTATAATCTCTTCAACATACTTTTTTTCTTGGACATTTAATTGGGATGCAATTCAAAATTGGTTTGATACAGATTGGTTTGGATTTGTTTTATTGTTGATAATTGCGGGATTGATATCTTGGGCATTGCCTAAAATAAGCTATATTGAAAGTTAAATTAATTTATTGTATATCATTTATTTGATCAGAAGTTTTAAGCTGATTTTCTATCATTGAGCTTTTTCATTTCTAAATAGTTGTCAATTAATGGATTCATTAATTTTGACATTGTATCATGAAGGCTACCCATATCTTTTTTTATTAAGTTTAAATTATCTCCATATTCTCCAACTTTTCCGATGACTGCTTGCTGGATTTTATCTAAGCTAGACTCTATTCTCTTTATTTTTTCTTCTATATCTTTTATCTTATCATGGACATCTGAACGAAATGCAACTAAATCTCCGACTCTACGAGTAAATTCATCTAATTTTTCTATTACTATTTGCTCTGCTACTTCTGTTATTGTCTCAGCGTCTAGACCTGTTGGCTGATAATATGTTTGAGAGTAGGGCTGATCATACTGTGGCTCTTCATTAACAGGCACTTGCTCGGGCATGCCTCCAGAGATATCTTCTTGGCTCATCATTGACTGATCCATATCTGAGAAATTAGTTGCATTATTTGAATCTGGTGTTGAACCAGAAACAGCCACTTTAATTTTTGCTTGATTTAAAGAATCATTAATTTCTACAGGGGAAATTCCTTCTTCTCTAAGAATTCTTATTATATCTGTATCCTGCATTCCCTGAGATTGCAGTTGTAATACACGATCGAGTGTTGCCATCTTTTATTTTTTATGGATTTTGGTCTTTTTATTTGTATGCTTGTGTAAATTAAGGCTATTCATTATATAATCTATTCTATCCTTGATGTGTTTGTGTTCTACTTTTTTTACTTGATGTGCTTCTGGATGATGTTCATGATGATTGTGAGAGATTTGTTCATGAGGGGTTGGCTCATTAGTTTTGTTATGAATTGGTTCATGATGAGTTTCATTTTTTTCTATTAATTCGGGGAGCTTTTTCATTTCTATTTGATGGATTGGAAGCTCTTTTATTGATTTTAGTTTTTCTTTGATCTCATTTTCTAAACTTTCTTTTAATTTTGATATTCTTTTTTCTATTTCAGCATCAATATTGACTTGTTTGCTTAACTCTTTTTTTTCAGGACCCAAACTTCCTTTTAATGTTAATATTTTATTGTCTATAATCTGTTCGATATCTTTTGTGCGAGCGAATTCTAATGGCTGAAAATCCTTTAACATTCTTTCAACAGGGATTATTTCATCTTTTCTTACAAAACGGCTTGTTTCAGAAATTATGCTTTCAATAAATGTTTTTATATTTCCTATGTCTTTTTTTGTTTGATTTAGGTCTTTTTTTATTAAGTCTAGACTTGAGTCTAACTGGTCTTTTAATGTAAGGATATTACTTCCAAGAAGGATGATTCTCTCTTTAAGAATTCTGTTTTTCTCTTCTGTATCTCTCAGACGTGCATTAAAATCAGAAAGCAAAAAGCTTATTTGGTCTTGTTGTTGTTCAGCTGGCATATTTTTAATACGTTAGGGGGGTTTAAATTGTTTTTGGAAAACAATTTAATAAAACATTATTTATTTGCTCGACTTACTGAAATTTTGCCATCGGCAAAATATTAGAATTACCCTCGTCTATGATGAGCGGTTTAGCCACTCGTGGAATTCTGAACATGCTCAAAAACTCAACAAGCGCAGGGTTTTAACCCCGAGTTTTTGACATTTCAAAAAAAAAACATTTAAATAGTAGTAATTGATGTAATAATTAATGAAAAAAGGAACGAGCATAGTTGTTTATGGATTTTGTTTAGTTACTATAATAATTTTATTATTGGGAAGTGTTTCTGCTTTTTCTTTGCCATTAATTGATTGGATTAAGGGATTATTTGGAGAAGAATCTGAAATCAGCTTTAGTCCTTTAGGAACTTGCTTGGCTCTTGAAACTAACCTTTCAAAAAAAGTGGATTGTGGTTATTTATATAAACCCGAAACAGACGCCTATACAAATTGTTTATCAATAACTAATAGTCCAGTAAGTGTTCCTGCGAATGTTTTTAATGAAGGGAGTACAAATAAAATAGCATTTAGATACGTTGGAGGAAACGTGGCTTGTACAAGTATTCAAAGACCAGTTTATTATCCTAATTGGGAAACTTCTTCAGTAGGGGTTCCAGTTACAGATGAAGAATTTAATTATTATTGTGAAAACTATCTCGGTTGCAAAGCTCCAATTCAAATTGCTCCAAAACTTCCAGAAAACATGACTGGATGTGAGAAAGGATTAGTAAGTGTTCCAGGAGTTTATGAATCGGGATATTTCTCTGAGATTTCAAATGTATTTGAAAAAGAATCTATTGTGGTATACTCAAATAAGGGGGGCTCTCTTTCAGAGCCATATATATTTACAGATTATTGTATTTCAAATGAATTTTTGAATGAGTTTGTTTGTGCAAATGGCAGTGGAAAAAATATTGTTTATTCTTGTCCAAAGGGATGTGTTGATGGAATATGCAGTTATTCTTATTGCAATGATTCTGATGCATGGACTACTTATTCTCAATATTCTAGAGGAACCGCGTTAAATAATTTGTCAAATAAAATAAGATATTTGGTTAGTCAAGAGCAAGTTTATAATTTAGGGTATATAGAGAATGTAGCGGTTTCGGGATTAAATGAAAATCCAGTATTGTCCCGAGTGGTAGATAATTGCTATAATAGTACTTTATTATTTGAGCATTATTGTATTTCAAATAGTCAATCGTCTGAAATACCAATAAAAATAAATTGCCCATATGGCTGTGAAAATGGAGCTTGTCGTAGAACTCCTGCAAAAAGTCCTGTTATTAAATCTTATTTAGATAGTGATGGAATTGTTTGCTACTGTGATTCCTGCACAGGTTGTACATCCAAGTTAACTAATGCAAGTTGTAGCATAGTAAAATTAACAAAAGATGTTAATTCAAGCTCGAATTGTATTATAAACCCCCCAGCAAATAAAATATTTGACTGCCAAGGTTATAAAATTGTAAAATCAAAGTCAGCATCAACTGGTTCAAATGGATATTATGGGATTTATTTAAATGGTGGGGTTTCTAATGGATTGCAAATAAAGAATTGTGAGGTCTCTGGATGGATTTTTGGCATTGAAATCAGAAATACAAATAATGTTATAGTTAATTCAAGCAAGATGATATCCAATAGATATGGGATAGAAGTATACAATTCATCAAATATTTATCTGTATGATGTTTTGATAAATCAAAGTCTTCATTCAGGATTATTTATACAAGGCATTGTAAAAGTAAATTCATATAATTTAGATTCCTGTGCAAATAGTCTTGATATTAATAATTTTGCAAAAATCGGAAGTGGGACTTATGTTTTTATGAATACTCGATGCAGGCAGAATAAGACATACAATATGCCAATAGGAACTTGTGTAAGAAGCTGTTAGTTTTGTGAGCAGATCGTTTATACAATTTATTTCTATTTATAAATAATTAAGAAGATGATTAGTAATAAAATTTAACATTTTTTTTATATTATTTTTAATTGCTTAAAAATTTAACAATCTTTATATATCTTGCATAGCTTAGATTTATACTATGATGTTTAAAGAGGGGACTCCGTTATATTCTTATGAGATTGTAAGAGAGACAGGCGAGAATGTGATGTATGTAAATTATCTTGGAGCACCTTTTGTGCCTTCTTTGGTTGATTATCCAGAGGTAATGGCAAGAACAATTGACATTCTTGGAGAGAATACAAATGTTTCAAGATTAGTTTTTGTGCAACAGAGAAATTATAATCATGATTTTGAGCAAGTTAAAATGCTTGAAGAGTTGGCAAGTTTATATAATTTTTTAATAAAGCAGGAAAAAATCTTATCCCCTGAAAAATTATTCTTTGCTTCAAGTTTGCCTGGAATTTATGCAACTATGAATTACATTCTCAATGAGGTTTTTAAGAGAGATCCTGTTTATGCTTATCGCGAATTAAAATCTCTTTTGTATATACAGAAAGCTGAGATTGAAAAAGGAAAAAACGAGAGTTATGCTCGTTATCTTGAAAAGATTGTTTCTTTAATGGAAAATCTAAGCTTGGTTAAAAAACTAAAATCTGAATTTGAGAAATATAAAAAAGGGGGGAGAGAAATTTATAATGAATTATTTAGGGCAGACATAATGCCTAATTTTACATTTACAAGAATGTCTGCCAAAATTCCAGAAGATGCTGAAATTGTTGAACAATACAAAATTGCAAAAGGAGAAGATGAGAGTTTGGTTACAATTTATAAAAAGAAAAACGAAGCAAGATTTTTTTATCATTTAAATCCTCCAGAATACACATTAGATGAGGATCACCATTTACTGCTTAATCTTGCGAGAAATGTTTTAATTGAACACAAGCCAACTAGTGAGGAATTTTCTGATCCTGAAAGAACAAGGCAAGTTTTTTTTAATATTGCAAGAGATTTAGTCCAAGATTTGGCTCAAAATAAGGCGATTCCATTAAATTTTAATCAACTGAATAAATTAGCACGGATTTTAGTCAGGCACACGATTGGGTTTGGAATTATAGAGGTATTACTGCAAGATGAGAATTTGCAGGATATTATTTTAAATTCTCCAATGGGATCTGTTCCTGTGTTTGTTAGACATAATTCATTTGAAGAGTGTATTACAAATTTAATTCCAAGCAAGGAAGATGCTGATTCATGGGCAGCTAAATTTAGGATGTTATCTGGCAGAGCATTAGACGAAGCTAACCCTATTTTAGACACAAGCTTATTTTTAAATGAGATTGGTGCAAGAGTTGCGATTATACAGCAACCACTTTCTCCAGATGGGTTGGCATATGCATTAAGAAGGCATAGAAGTAAGCCATGGACTTTGCCATTATTTATAAAACAAAAAATGATAAATCCTCTTGGTGCGGGATTGCTTTCTTTTATGGTTGATGGTGCAAGAACAATGCTAATTGCAGGAACTAGATCTTCAGGAAAAACCAGCTTGCTTGGAAGTATGATGTTAGAGATTATGCCTAAATTTAGAATTATAACTTGCGAAGACACTCTTGAGCTGCCTGTAGAAGCACTAAGAAAAATTGGTTATGATGTTCTATCTATGAAAGTTAGAAGTGCGTTAACTTCTGAATCAACTGAAGTTGGAGCTGATGAAGGTATTCGTGCAAGCTTGAGACTTGGAGATTCTGGATTAATTGTGGGTGAAATAAGAAGTGGGGAAGCAAAAGCACTTTATGAAGCTATGAGAGTAGGTGCTTTGGCAAATGTTGTTGCAGGAACAATTCATGGAGCTTCACCATATGCTGTTTTTGACAGAGTTGTAAATGATCTTCAAGTTCCTGTCACAAGTTTTAAAGCGACTGATTGTATAATTGTTGCAAATCCAATAAAAACACCTGATGGAATGAGATCTTGGAGAAGAGTTTTGCAGATTTCTGAAATAAGAAAGCATTGGACAAAAGATCCACTGCAGGAAGGCGGATTTATTGATTTGATGAAGTATAATGTTGAGAAAGATGAGTTAGAACTTACAAGTGATTTGATTAATGGGGACAGTGAGATAATAAAAGATATTGCGTCGAATGTTAAAGGATGGAGTGGGAATTGGGATGCTGTTTGGGATAATATTATGCTTCGTGCTAAGATTAAAGAAGAGCTTGTGAAATATTCTGATAAGGTTGGGAATCCAGAGTTATTAGAAGCTCCTTTTAATGCATTGTCAAATAATGCGTTTCATCAGATTTCAGAAAAAGTAAGAGAAGAAGTTGGTTTACCTATCGGAGATCGAGTTTTTCCAGAATGGAAGAAGTGGCTGGAAAAAGAAGCTGTGAGATTTTCTTTGAGATAAAAACTAAGAAAAACATTTAAGAATAGAAAATCTTTATTATTTTATGGAGTTACTGAATCTGGTAGATGTTGAAAAATCATACAGAACTCATATGGTTCTTGATAAAATAAATCTCAATATAAATGAGAAGGAGATTTTTGGGCTGATTGGAAAAAGTGGCGGAGGAAAAAGCACTCTGTTAAAAGTGATTATGGGGGTTGCGAAAGCAGATAAAGGAAAAATATTATTTAGAGAAAAGAATGCATTACACAATCTTAATTATCTAAGGAAAAATACAGGATTTGCAACTCAGGATAATATGCTTTTTGAAGAATTAAGCATATCGGAAAATAGTTTATATTTTGGGAAACTATATGGCATGGATAAAAAAGACATTATTAGTAACTTTCAAGTTCTCATTACTCTTTTAAGTTTGGGAGGATTTGAAAATACACAAATAAGGCATCTTTCTGGTGGAATGATTAAAAGGGCTAATTTGCTTGTTTCATTGATACATAATCCGAGATTATTGATTCTTGATGAGCCCACCGCAGGTTTGGACCCAATCTTAAGAAAAAATCTATGGAACTATATTCATAGAATTAACAGGGTAGGAACTACAATATTAGTTACTTCTCATTTACTTGACGAGATTGAAAATAATTGTAATAGGGTAGCGATATTAAACAAGGGAAAGATAATTTCAGTTGCAAGTCCTCAGGCATATAAAAATAAATATAATTCTAAGGATTTAAATGAGGTTTTTGAAAAAGTTTTAAAATGAAAACTTATTATATTTTTAAGAAAAATTTAAGGGTCTTATCAAGAAATTGGAGTTATCTTATAATTTTAATTTTATGCCCTATTTTTCTGATACTTTTATCTGGGACAATGCTAAATTCATCTGATTTTAACAATCTGAACGTAGGCATTGTTGGAGATTACTCTTTGGGCTTTGGAAATTACCAGCATTTTAAAGATTTATCTAGCTGTCTTAATTCTTTATTTAATGGAAAGATCAGTGTATGTTTGAATAATAATCAAAGCTCAACTACGATTTATCTTGACAATACCCAAAAGATTGTTGAGAATTATGCAAAACAGTTTGTTTTACAAAAAGTTTTAAATGAGCAATCATTGAAGTTTATTCAGACATCAGAAGAAGTTAGCTCTAAAATAAGTATTTTTTCAAGTTCTTTAGATAGTGTTAGATTAGAGCTAAGCAATGCTTATGGGGAATTAGATAGGCAAGAAAGATTATTAGTGGAGTATAGGCAAAATTTGAGTAATGTGAGAGCTAAATTTAATACGAGATATTATGAGCTCAAAAGATTGCAAACGCAAATAAATAGTTATAGGCAAAATATTCAGGATCTTAGGCAAAGAATAGCGAGTTTTAATGAAAGCAGAAATAATCTTACTACAAGCTTAACAAGATTGAGAAATGCGATTATATCTAATTCTTCTTTATCAGGTTATTCTTATCTCGTTAGAGATATAGATACTTCGTTAAACAGTCTTAACCAGATTAATAATGATCTTTATTATATTAACTCTGGGCTCAATTCATATGATGAACTTATGAGAAATTTTGATTCAATAATGGCGGATATTGAAGAAATTAAAATTCTTTTAGATAGAATTGATGTTGATCTGGCGGATGCAATCTATAAGGTTCAGCAGACAAAAATAAGAATTTCTAGTTTTAAAGATCAGCTAGATCAAAGCCAAAGAGAGTTAACTCAGTTTTCTAGAGAAATTAATTCTAGAAGCCCTGTAAGTTTGGAATTTAAAAGTGCATTTTCAATTAT
>Ga0172375_10006976_pt1 | contig 15630 bp, 17 predicted proteins | sample LakKiv1m_FD_114537 | JGI IMG/M metagenome (GOLD analysis project Ga0172375, IMG submission 114537) | Freshwater microbial communities from Kabuno Bay, South-Kivu, Congo - kab_092012_11.1m | ecosystem: Environmental > Aquatic > Freshwater > Lake | place: Democratic Republic of the Congo... | reverse complement strand
CTTGAAGAAAAAACATTGGCTTAAACAACAAAAAATATGTTGATTGAATTCGGCAAACTACTTTGCCAGACACATGAAAAAATAAAATTGTGCAAAGATAAATTTTTTATTAGCTTAGTTAAAACTTTGCCAGAAAAAACCACGCCCAATCAAATCACTCTTAGTAGATTAATATTAAATTTATGTTGGTTGCCGTTCGCCATTTACTCGCCGAGATTGTTGCTAATCATCTTATTTATAACTGGCTATTTTCTTGATCTCTTAGATGGAGCAATAGCCAGATTAAAAAATAAAATAACTTACCTAGGACAATACCTTGACGTTTTCAGTGATAGAATCAATCATATTTCGCTTTTTATTTTAGTCAACAATCTCATCCCTAAATCACTTATAACTATAAAGATATTTATTGGCTGGGACGCGTTTGTAGCTCTCGTTGTGATAATTGAATATTTCTTAAAAAAAGAACAACTAACTTACATAAGAACGGCTTTACAATTTTCAGTAAGAATTATTTTATGGATAACTTTAATTTATGAAATCATAAAAATTTATTAATAAATATATGATAGAAAATATTTTGAACATTATTAAGAAAAATATTCCTCAGCCGCTGCTAAAAAAAATGCTGCCGGTTTATCATTTTTTATTAGCCAAAATCAGCGCTTTTATTTATGGTTATCCATCAGAAAAAATGATTATTATTGGGGTTACTGGCACCAGCGGCAAATCCAGCACTAGTTATTTTATAGCACAAATCTTGGAAAGCACTGGTTTCAAAGTCGGCCTGACTTCAACCACGCTTTTTAAAATAGGAGAACAAGAATGGTTGAATGATAAAAAAATGACAATGCTTGGCAGATTTCAAACCCAAAAATTTTTGCGACAAATGGTCAAAGCAAATTGTCAAATGGCAATTATTGAAACCTCTTCCCAAGGTATTGAACAATTTCGTCATATTGGAATCAATTATGATATTTTAGTTTTGACAAATTTGTATCCAGAGCACATTGAAGCTCATGGTGGATTTGAAAATTATAAAAAATCAAAAGGACAACTGTTTGCCTTTCTCAATAATTGCAGCACAAAAAAATTCTCTCAAATATTTAATAATCAAGAAATTAAGAAATTAGAAACTGAAAAATTAAGGAAAAAACAATATATCAATAAAACAATTGTTGTCAATGTGGATGATGAACATGCTAAATATTTTTTAAATTTTTGGGCAGAAGACAAAATTACTTTCAATGGTGAGAAAAAGTATGAAACAAAACTGCTCGGCCGATACAACAATTACAATGTTAATGCTGCCGCAGCGGTGGCAAAAATTTTAGGTGTCTCAGAAGAAAAAATAAAAACAGCCATGATAAATTTAAAACATTTGCCAGGTCATTTAGAATTCATTCCCAATAACAGAAATCTAAAAATTATCGTTGATTATGCCTTTGAGCCGGAAGCTTTAAAAAAATTATATGAAACAGTAAAAGAATTGCCGCACCAAAAAATCATTCATATTTTGGGCTCTGCTGGCGGCGGTCGAGACAAAGCACGCCGTCCGATTATGGGCAGAATTGCTGCAGAAAATGCAGATATAATAATAGTAACTAATGAAGATCCTTATGATGAGAATCCGGAAATAATTATTAATGAAGTAGTAGCCGGTGTAGCTCCGACCTTTAAGTCGGAAAACCTTTATAAAATTTTAGACCGGCGCGAAGCAATAAAAAAAGTGCTTGCAGAGGCGCAAAAAGACGATTTGATTTTAATTACTGGCAAAGGCGCGGAACAATCAATTTGCGTTGCGGGCGGCAAAAAAATTCCTTGGGATGATAGGAAAATAGTAAAAGAAGAATTAAAAAAAATGGTTTAAAAATTATTTTAAAAATAAAATCTCTGGTTATGGCCAGAAATTTTATTTTTACCTCTTACTCCATTGAGGAGCACGCCTTGCGCGTTTAAGACCGAATTTCTTTCTTTCTTTTTCTCTTGGGTCGCGAGTTAATAAACCGCTGGCGCGCAACACTGGCTTATATTCTTCATTAAATTTAACCAAAGCTCTAGCAATGCCCAAAGCGCAAGCTTCTGCCTGGCCAAAATTTCCACCGCCTTCAACTTTAAGAGTCCAGTCAAAACTATTTCTTTTGCCAACTACTTTCAACGGTAGAACTAATTTTTCCTGCAATTCCAAAAAGGGGAAATAACTTTTATAATCTTTTGAATTAACTTCAATTTTACCAGAACCACCTGCGTATAAACGCACTCTGGATGAAGCTGTTTTTCTTCTGCCCAAAGCGCGTGTAAATTCTGTTGTTAACGTCTGTTTAAAAGCTGTGGCAGTTTTTTCTCCTTTTTTACTTTCAACACTAACAACCCCTGTTTTTTCTCTAACAGGTTTTTTAACTGGTCTATCTTTAGACTTAACTATTCTTTTAGATTTTATTTTATCATCTTTCATATTTTTAAACCTCGCATATTACCCTGTAAGAATCCCAAGCGTTGTTTGCACTTTTTGTCTTTTAAATTTTCTGATAATAAGAATTAAAGTGTCTAAATTAGGCTTTTAATATCTTATAAGAAAATTTTATCAAAAAAGTTCTTTATATCTTGTCTTCTTAAATGCAAACAAGGCGAATAATTCTTACAATTACCCAAAGCTCAAACGTTTCATCATAAGTGGACGCAATTTATTTTTCGGCAGCATATGATAAACTGCGCGCTCAAAAACTTTCTCTGGATTTTTTTCATAAACATCTTTCATTTTACTAATCTTTAAATGCCCTAAAAAATTGGTATGATGTTTATAAACTTTTTGCTCCATCTTTTTGCCGGTAAATTTCATTTTATTGACATTTTTCACAACCACAAAACACCCGTTATCCAGATGTGATTGATAATCAATTTTTTCTTTTCCACGCAACAACAAAGCCACCTCTACAGCTAATTTGCCAAGAATTTTTCCTTGAGCGTCAATAGCATATGTTTGCCTAACTATACCCATATAATTTACTCAATTATTATACTTTTATTTATGTGATAATTTATCATCGTAGTCGTTTGTACTTATACAAATTCAAGCAAGGCCATTTTTGCTGCATCGCCTTTTCTATTATTTAATTTGATAATTCTTAAATAGCCGCCGTTTCTTTCTTTATATTTTGGTCCTAAAACTTCAAATATTTTTTTTACGGCATTCTTAGAGGTCACATTTTTCAAAATCTCTCGGCGGTTGTGCAAATTATCAATCTTAGCACGTGTAATTATTTTTTCCATCATCGGACGCAAAGATTTAGCCTTGGCTTCTGTAGTTTTAATTTTCTCCTGCAAAATCAAAGCCAAAGCTAAATTTTTTAAAAGTGCTTTTCTGGGTCCGGTTTTACGACTTAAAATTCGTTTGGAATCTTGGTGTTTCATAATAACACGAACAATTTTTATTCTCCAGACTCTTGTTTTTTCTTACGACCACGTTTTTTGGATTTATCAGCCGATTCTGCGTCTTCGCTAATTTCGCCAAAAGAATTTGTTTCTTCAGTTTCAGCTGTCTCGTCTTGCTTAATTATTTTTTTATTACCTACAAAAAAAGAAAATTGCTCCACTAAAATACCAGCTGCTTTTGTTAGGGCTTCGTCTGGCTTAATCGTGCCGTCAGATTCTATGCTTAAAATTAAACGATCCCAGTTTGTCATATCGCCAACACGCATGTTCTCCACATCTAATGCCACTTTTTTGATCGGTGAAAAAAATGCGTCAATTGCGATCATGCCAATTTCTTTCTCGCGGGTTGCCATCATCTCGGTTGGCAGGTATCCACGCCCGCGTTCCAACCAAATTTCTAACTCAAACTCGCCTTTAGCATCAACGATATTTGCAATCACAGATTCAGGATTAGCAACTTTTACGCCTGCCACTTTTTTAAAATCGCGAGCGGTAATCTCTTTTATACCTTTGGCTTTTAATTCTATCTTTATAGGCTCTTCAAAATCACCTTCCACTTCAAAACGAATTTGTTTTAAGTTTAAAATTATATCTACCACATCTTCCTTAACGCCTGGTAAAGCTGAAAATTCATGTTCCACTCCCTTAAGACGCATAAAAGTAATAGCGACACCTTCTAATGAAGAAAGCAATGCTCGACGCAAAGCATTGCCTATTGTAAGACCATAGCCAGGAAATAAAGGCTCAATCACAAAACGACCTTTATGGTGTGATTCGGAAATAAAATCTTTTTTTTGAGCAGTAGGAATTGAATTCATAAAATTAAATAAGGTTTATTTTATTATTTAGAATAAAACTCTACGATTAATCTTGTATCAATGCCGATTTCCAAGTCTTTTTTCTCTGGCATACTCACCACCTGGCCGACCATATTTTCTGTCTGCCAATTTAGCCAGCCAGGTCTTTCCAAACGAGCCATATTTTTTAAATTATCTGCGAGAACTCCTTTATTAAGACTTTTCTCTTTCCTAATACTAATTAAATCATTAACTTTTACTCGACAAGAAGGAATTTTAATTTTCTGTCCATTTAATAAAAATAAACCATGATTAACAAACTGACGTGCTTGGGCGCGCGAAGTAGCCAAACCCAAACGATAAACAACATTATCAAGTCTACGTTCCAAAAGTTCAATCAATTTAAAGCTGGTGTTGCTTTTAGCCTTGATTGCTTCGGAAAAAATTTTCCTTAACTGGCATTCTAAAATTCCATAAAATATTTTTATTTTCTGCTTTTCATTTAAATGCAAACCAAAATCAGTGACCCTGCCATAGCCTTTGGGCCCATGAACCCCTGGCGGGTAATTGCGCCGAGTTAAGGCACATTTAGCGCCTTCGCCATGCTCGCCTTTGGAACACAACTTTATACCCAAACGGCGGCATTGTTTGCAACTTGGTTTAAGATTTCTTGCCATATTACACTCTTCTCCTTTTTCTTGGCCGACAACCTCCATGAGAAACCGGGGTTACATCAGTTATAGAAATTATTTTTAAACCATTAGTGTCAAAAGCGCGCACAGCTGCTTCCCTACCAGTGCCCACACCTTTGACATAAACATCTAATTCTTTAATACCTATAGCTTTAACTTTATCAGCTAAATTTTTTACAATTATTCCAGCAGCATAGGGGGTAGATTTTTTTGGGCCTTTAAAACCGCTTTTCCCGGCAGATGACCATAAAAGCACAGCGCCATTCAAATCAGTAATAGAAATCAGAGTGTTATTATAAGTGGAATTAATATGAACCTGGCCACGACCACCACGCAAAAACGGCGCCACTTTCTTTTTCTTCCTGCCTTTGACAGTCGCGGCTATGGTTTTTGATTCATCCGTTTCCTGTTTATCATTTTCCAGTTTATTTTCAGAATCATTATTCTCTAAAATTAAATCAGCGTCATTATGACCTTGCGTTTCTGTATTTTTGTTTTCTATTAAATTATTTTTATTTTCTTCTGACATAATTTTATATTCGTAATAATTCGTAATAATTCGCAAATATTTATTTCACACAAATTTGTATTTTAAGTCTTTTGTGCTGCTGGTTTTCTGCCAGAACCCACTGAGCGGCGCACATTACCGCGCACTGTGCGAGTATTTCTTCTGGTGCGCTGGCCACGAACAGGCAATCCCTTAGCATGACGACTACCGCGATAACTGCCAATTTCTTTTAATCTTTTAATATTGCTCAAAATTTCTCTTTTTAAATCTCCTTCCACGCGATATTCTTTCTCAATTTTCTGACGCAAAGCATTTGTTTGTTCTTCTGTTAAATTTTTTACCCTAATATTTGGATCAATATTTAAATCTTTTAAAATTTTTTTAGACAAAGATAACCCAATGCCAAAAAGATAGGTTAAACCTATTTCTATTCTTTTTTCATTTGGTAAATTAACACTTGCAATACGAGCCATGCTGTTACTTTATCCTGAGGGAGCGAAGCGACCGAAGGATCCCCTCGAGAAACCTCAAGATTTGATTTTATTATTTTCAGTAAAGTTTTATTTTCTTGTTTCACGGGATCCCTCGTCTCCCTACGGGAGACTCGGGATAAACCCTCTTTTATCCTTGTCTTTGTTTATGTTTTGGATTTTTGCAAATTACAACCACACGCTTTTTACGGCGCACTATTTGGCAATCTTTACAAATTTTTTTTACTGATGCTCTAACTTTCATATAAACACGGATTTATACTGAATTACACGGAAAATATATTTTAATTATAACCGATACATTATTCTTCCTTTTGTTAAATCATACGGTGATATCTCTACTTTAACTTTATCGCCTGGAATCAGCATAATTTTATTCAGACGCATCTTGCCTGATAATTTAGCCAGTATTTCATAATCATTTTCTAATTTTACCTTAAAAGTGATACTTGGCAGAGACTCTATTATTTCACCAGTTACTTCAATAAAACCTTTTTTATTAACTTTAAATACCCCAAAATTGTCTATCTTATCATGATTATAATTATTCTTTAAAGCCAAAGAGCTCGAGCTGTTTGCCCCTATGGTAACATGATTATCGTTGTTATTAGAAATAAAATTCATTATTTTAGTAAAATTATCTGAGTATAAAAAATATCCAGAATATAATACTATTCTTTAAATCAAAAAATATAACTTATATAACTTAGTCTTAATTTTAGATATATAAATAGTATAAACAATTGTTAAATTGCTGTCAAGCGCTTCTTAAATAACACCTTTGCCAATCTCAACTATAACTTTGTTTTCTTTTTCTGGTATAAGATTATTTAAACTCCAAGAAAAATCAAATCTAACATCCTTAACCTTTGGCAAAGAAAGGATATAGCGCCTTGCTTCTGTTTCGCTTTTACCAAGGATATTGGTTTTTATGGTCTCTAAGTCAATATTTTCTGCCACTGGAAATGTGGCTTTGATACTCAAATCAGCCGTGCCATAGTTAAAATCAACCTGCTTAATATTTAATTCCAAGCTACCAAATTCCAAATCAGCTATTGTCTGACCTGGTTTTAGTTTCTGGCCAATTTTTTCTTTTAAATTCTGGCGTAAATTTTTGTTATTATATGCAAAAGCCTGCGCTTTTAATGTTAATGTAATTTTAAAATCTTCTGCCGGGCTATCTACTTCAACTGAAGCGCTATCTATAGAACTGTTAAATTGAATTAACTGGTCGGAAATAATCAAACCCTCAGTAACTTTTTTAGATAAAGATTCTTTAACAACCAATTCTAAATCTTTAGTCATTTTATCTTTTGCCTGGTCCAAGTCTTCTTGGCTCACCACTGTCTTATTTTTATCTGTGCCGCCTGAAGTATTATTCTCAATCATGCCGTAAATTTTTTCCTGGCGATCCAAAGTTAAAGCAGCAATATTAACGCGACCAAAAATATTATTAGCTTTAGCACCTGCATCTTTCGCCACAATTTCCGCCCTATTCTCTCCGCTAACAACTTGACCTTGATCATCTACCTTGGCCCCGGGCACAGTAACTGCCTCTTTTACCTGAAAAACTATGCCTTGATCGCTAATTAAATCCATTTCTGGCGTAACCGGCTGAGGATTGCCTGTTTTATTCAAAAAGACAACTTGACCTTTGGCATGGTCTCCTAAATTTTTCGTGCCTGTGGCCTTAAACTCTGTTTCTTTAGTTTCTGACACAAGCACTATAACCCCGGCAAAAATATTGTTTTCTTCATTAACTTTTGTTTGATCAACTGTAAGTTGGACATCAAAATTCTGACTGATATTTTCCATCTCTGTTGTAATAATAACTTTTACGCTTGGCAAAACTTTAGTGAACAAGACATAAAATACAGCTAAAAAAAACAGTAACAAAACCCCGCGCCAAAGCCAATGGCGTCGTTTTTTTGGTTTTATTGTCTTCCACTTATAATTATGTGGACGAAAAGATTTTGTAGAAAAAGAAATCATAAATTTAAACTGATTTATTCTAATACTGCTTTAATCCTTCTGACCCCGGCCGAACTTGCTTCCTCTTTGACAATCCTAAAATGCCCGAGCTCTCCTATATTTTTCACATGCGGTCCGCCGCAGATTTCCCGACTGAAATAATTGTTCGGCTCGCCAATGGTATAAACTTTAACGCGCTCTCCGTATTTATTTTCAAACACGCCCATGGCACCGGCATCTTTAGCTTCGGACAAACTCATCTCCGCACATTCCACTGGCAAATTTTTTTGAATTTGTTCATTAACTATTTTTTCTACTTGGGCAATTTGCTCCGAGGTCATTTTTTCCGAGTGCGAAAAATCTAAACGCAATCTTTCAGCCGTAATGTTAGAACCGCGCTGAAAAACATGCTCGCCAAGAACTTTTCGTAAAGTAGCCAAAATTAAATGAGTGGTGGTGTGATATTTAATAGCCATTTCGCTTTGATTAGCCAAACCGCCTTTAAATTTCACATTAGCAGCTGTGCGAGAAAGTTCTTGATGTTTTTTCAGAGCATCATTAAATTCATTATCAAAATCATCACCCAATTTAATATTTTCATCTCTTGCCACTTCTTTTATCAATTCTAATGGAAAACCATAAGTTTGATAAAAGTCAAAAGCTATTTTACCTTCCAAAATACGATGTTTAAAATCAATATTACCATTATTATCTTTCTGCCATGCAATATAAGCAAATCTTTTAAATTCATTTAATCCTCCTTGTAATGTCTTTGTAAATTTTTCTTCTTCAAGTTGTAAATTCTCCAAAATAAATTTTTTATTCCTCATTAATTCAGAATAAATATCACTCATTAAATTAATTATCACTTCTGCCACTTTATCTGTAAAATTTTCTTTTATGCCTATTGTGCGACCGTGTCTAATCGCCCGACGAATTAATCTGCGTACAACATAACCTTGGTCTGTATTAGATGGCGCCACGCCAAAATCATCGCCCATAATGAAAGTGGCAGCGCGAAGGTGGTCGGCGATGATACGCATAGAACGGATTGTTTCCTTATCAAAGTCATATTTTTTTCCAGACAACCCTTTAATCTTTTCAATTATTGGCCAAAACAAATCTGTTTTATAATTATCATCCAAATCATTCATCGCAGCCAATATTCTTTCCAAGCCAGTGCCATTATCAATATTTTTCTGACTGGCTGTTTTATATTTACCTTCCCCAATTTTTTCATATTGCATCAAAACATCATTGCCAATTTCCATCCAACGCTTGTCTTTTGGATTAAAAACTTCTGGCGCAGTTTCATTATTGTCAGACCAGTAAAACATTTCTGTGCAAGGGCCACAGGGACCGGAATTGCCAGCCAGTTCCCACCAATTATCACTCTTTGACAAATAAGAAATTCTTTTTTCACTCACACCAAAATTTTTCCAAGCGTCAGCAGCATCTTCATCACGAGGGGCGTTTTCATCTCCGGCAAAAACACTGAAAGCTAATTTTTCTTTTGGCAGACTCAGATATTGAGTTAAAAATTCAAAACTCATTTCAATGGCTTCTTTTTTAAAATAATCACCCAAGGACCAATGGCCAAGCATTTCAAAAAATGTGTGATGAAAGCCGTCGCCAACTTCGTCAATGTCGCTGGTACGGACACATTTTTGCGAATTAACAAGACGCTTACCAGCAGGATGCTTTTCACCTAATAAAAATGGTGCAAGAGGGCTCATGCCAGCTGTGGTAAAAAGAATTGAAGGATCGTTTTCTGGAATCAAAGAAGCGCTCGGGATTTCCGCGTGGCCTTTTGATTTGAAAAAATCAATGTATTTTTGGCGCAGTTGCTTTGAAGTTATCATGTTTAACATTTTAACAAAAAAAGGAAGATAAGCAAGAAAAAAGGAACGGATCTTTTCTGTAATTATTTTATTTAATTTTTTACTCTTCGCCTTTAATTTCTTTTTCCATTTTCACCCCCTGTCCTAACTTTGATCTTTCTAAAATTTCTCTTTCTACTTCAACTTTTGACCGACCATATTTTTGGCTGGAAAATTCTTTAACCGCTTCGGCAATTTTTGCATTGCCTTTAACCGGCTGAAAAGCAGTCATATTAAAAGGTCTGGCAGCTTCGTTATTAATAAGCAGACGCACATAGGCCTGATATTTTTCAATGTTCATTAAGTCATATTCATTAAACACTGGTGCGTATTGTTTAGCCATAGTTTCTGTGTCTTCTACTCCAATACGATAACAAATCATGGTGCCGGCGTTGCCAAAAACAGCATCACGCACTTTTGTGTCCTGATTTTTTACCAACTGGCTAATGTATTGATGCGCCATAATCAAATTCAGACGATATTTTCTTGCTTCTGCCAGAATCGTGGCAATAGAATCAGTAACATAGTTTTGAAATTCATCAATGTAAAGATAAAAATCATGGCGTTCGTTTTCTGGCAAATTAGCGCGTGACAATGCCGCTATTTGTAATTTAGAAACAAAAATTAAACCCAAAAGATCGCTATTTGTCTCCCCTATTTTTCCTTTTGACAAATTCACTAACAATATCTTTTTATTATCCATAATTTCTCTGATGTTAAATCCTGAATGCGGCTGACCTATAACATTGCGCATCATTTCATTTTCAATAAAGCGTCCTGTTTTTGAAATAACATAAGAGAGCATATCAGCGCCCGTTGATCCTCGCTGTGATTGCACATATTCACGCTCCCAAAAAGCTTTGACTATTAAATCATGACATTTTGATAATTTATATTTTCTAAATTCTTCATCAACAAACACACGCGGAATTTCTACGATAGTGCCAGGGTTTTCACTATCAGCCATTAGCAGTAACATCGCATTGCGCATATAATGCTCAAACATCGGACCGCCCATTTCGCGACTGGGCATCAACTTATAGAAAATTTCAATCATTTCTTGCGTGGCAAAATCCTGCTCAGCCGAAGTTTTTGCTTCAAGCATATTTAAGCCAATCGGCCGATCGGTAAATCCTGGGTCAAAATAAACCACATCTTTTAATCTTGATTCTGGAATGGTTGGCAAAATATCTTCAATGCCAGTACCATGCGGATCAACATAACAAACTCCTTCTCCGTTTTGAATATCTTGCACGGCCATATTAACCATTAAAGTTGATTTGCCTGTGCCAGTCATACCAATAATATACATATGCCGCCGGCGATCATCGCGCCTTAAACGCACCAAAGTTTCTTTGCCGCGATAAATATTTTTTCCTAAGATAATTCCAGCTTCCGGCATATTAGTTGGCGCAGGAGCTCTTCGCGCACCCAGCCAGTGGATATTTGGCGTAGCAGAACTTGGCAAAGGAAAATGATAAATTGAAGCCAATTCTTCTGTGTTTAGAGTCATTAAAAAATTTTTATTAAAATTGCGATGAATTAAATCAGAAACTATTCTGTCTGTGTTTTTTAAACCAGTTGCCTTAAAACCATTGCCATATTCATAGATATTATACTGACCAAAAGAATTTAAAATATTTTTCAAATTCATCTCTGCCACAGAATTTTCAGGAGCCGCTGTCACTACTCTCACATTAATTTCTAAACCAGCTTTAGCCACTTTTTCCTCAATTGATTTGATAGTTTCATTATCTAACGGAGTAAGCGTTGACTGTTTCATTAACTCATCTTTTTTATTAGATTCATTATTCAAAACAGCAGTATGCAAACTTCCGATTGATTTCAAGGCGCCAGCCGCAGCTTTTTCATACCAGGAGTGACGGCCTGCTTTTTTAAAAACATCTTCTATTTTTTTACCAGACATAATTTCTTGCACAACTTTTCGTCCTTTTTTATGCCAGTCTTTATGAACAGGCCTTGCGATAATTTGAATCACCGCTCCTTCAGAATCATTTAATTTTGATAAACTATTAGTTAAAGAATTCAGGGGATCAATTTCCATCTTGCGATAAGTTTTTAAACTTAAAATATCCGGCTTAATTAAATTAAGGCAAGAAGCCGCCACTGAACTTTTTGGTTCAAAAATATTATAGTCTTCTTCAATATCAATCTGGCTGTGCGGATATTGAGCTTGGATTTGCTGCTCAATAAATTGCTCTAAATAACGCGGCACAACCACATAAAAATAAATAAGCCGTTTATGCGCCACGATTTCCAAAGAGATTTCATCATGCCTGCCATAAAACCAGGTTGTCCAAAATTTGGGCGGCTTAAGAGCACCAATTGTTGCCCAAAGATTTTCTGCCCAAGAAATCTGCTCCTGAATATGAGTCCCGCTTATCCCTTCTGTTTCCTTTTGACTGGCTGCGTTCATTGCCTCTTTTGGAACTGACACAGATAAAATAACAGGGTGCATTTCAGGCGGCAGTTTATAATTCCTTCTCACCCAAAAACGCCAGATTAAAACAATTACAGCCAAAAGAAAAATAACGGCTATAAGAAATAAGCCGACAATGATGATTGGATTTTCTAAAATACCTGATTGAGCTACAGAATAATACATAAAAAAAATAAATTACAAATCCAAAATTCTAAACTTTAATTCTAATTATTTTTTGAATTTTGGTATTGGTGCTTGTTTGGAATTTGGTGCTTGAAATTTGAAATTTCATTTCTCTATTTCTATTATTCTATCCGCTTTTATTTTTGCTTCCTGCTCTAAAAAATATTTATTCACGCCAGGAATAATACAAAGCCATTTAAAAATCAATTTAAAAACGCGCCTAAAAGTTGCTTTGGCTACACCGATTAACTGAACAATTTTTGTGGCTGTTTCTTCTCCTTTCTTTTTAAATTTTTCTTGGGTCGCCTCATTAAGAGAAAAATATAAATCTTCCAAACCATCTTCTAAAATTGCTTCCACTTCCTGGTGCAGCGGACTTTTAGCAATGTCTATGCCAGGAGCGCCAATACCAACGCTTTGGGTTTGAGAAACTTGCGGCATTGGCGACATTTCTTGATTAACTACTTCTTGATGTAAATCTCCTCTTTCCTTTTTATTTTTTAACAACTCAAAATCAGTCGCATTTTTCATGCGCTCAGATTCTAATCGTTCTTTTCTAATTTCTGAATTCGGTTTTCTTAAACTATCCACAAGTTAATTTTAGCATAAAAATAAAAAAGATGGTATAATAGAAATAAATTATAAATCCAAAATCATAAATTCCAAATAATTTTCAAAATCCAAAACACAAAGTTTTAAAATTTATTTTTTTGAATTTTGGATTTATTTGGAATTTAGTGCTTGTAATTTGAAATTTAATATTTTATGTCTCACATCTCTTCCTATCAACACAATAATTTCTCTTGGCATATTATTGATAAGCCAACAAAAAAACAGCTTGACTGGATCCAAGAAAATTTTGATTATGAAGAAGAAGATATTTTGACTTGTCCGCCTCCAACACAGCGACCAAAACTAACGGATCGCGGTCGTTATATTTTTATGGTTTTGCTTTTTCCTTTTTATGACAAAGAAACAAAAAAAATCAGGCCATCAGAAATAGACTTTTTTATTGAAGCTAATAAAATTATCACTGTGCATAGCGGCGAATTAAAACCGCTTTTGGAGTTGCAATTAGAAGCAGAAAAAAAACCGGAGTTCGGAGAAAAATATTTAAGCAACGGCTCTGTTCTGCTTTACGAAATTTTAAATCGGCTTTTGCATGAATGTTTCCCCATGCTAAACCATATCAATCAAGATATTGATAATATTGAAATTGACACCTTAAATATTTTTGAAAAAAGATTAGCGATTATTACCGAAATTCTTCGCATTAAAACAAACATTGTAAATTTTAGAAAAGCCATGCAGGCGCACAAAAGCATTATTTCCAAATTGATAAAATCCTCGGAAAAATTTTATCCAAAAAATTGTCTGCATAATTATTTTTCCAATCTTGTTAATCATACCAAAGACATCTGGGACTTTTTGGAAAATTATAAAGACACAATTAACGCAGTGCATGAAACCCATGAATCCCTTATGTCGCATCGCCAAACAGAAATTATGAAAACATTGACTGTTATATCTGTTATTGTTTTTCCTTTGACTTTATTTGCCGCTATTTTTGGCATGAATACTATGAATGCAATGCCTATTCTAAATTCTAAATATGATTTTTGGTATGTAATTATAATTATGGTCATCGGCGCTTTGAGTATGCTAATGGTTTTCAAGAAAAAGAAATGGCTGTAAAATTGATAACTTAAATCTTAAAACTAAATTAAAGTTAAAAAGTTTTGAATTTTACATTGTAATTTTGACTTTTGAGTTTTGACTTTTGAGTTAATTTTATTATGAAATTATACAATACTCTATTTAGAAAAAAACAGGAATTTAAGCCAATAAATAAAAAACAAGTGGGGCTTTATACTTGCGGACCAACTGTCTATAATTATGCTCATATAGGCAATTTGCGCACTTATATTTTTGAAGATATTTTAAAACGGGTTTTGATTTATAATGGTTACAAAGTTAAACATGTGATGAATATCACTGATGTTGGCCATTTAACCGGCGACCGCGATATGGGTGAGGATAAATTAGAAAAAAGCGCCCAGCGCGCACACAAATCCGCCTGGCAAATTGCCGAATTTTATACCCAAGCTTTTAAAAAAGATCTAAAATTGTTAAATATTCTTAAACCAAATATTTGGTGCAAGGCGACTGACAATATTAAAGAACAAATTGATTTGATAAAAAAACTGGAAGAAAAAGATTATACTTACAAAACTTCTGATGGCATTTATTTTGATACTTTCAAATTTAAAAATTATACTAAATTAAGCCATCAAAGATTATCTGAACTGCAGGAAGGCGCCAGAGTAGAAAAAAATTTAGAGAAAAAAAATCCTACTGATTTTGCTTTATGGAAATTTTCCCCCAAAGACAAAAAACGTCAAATGGAATGGAATAGTCCTTGGGGAATTGGTTTCCCCGGCTGGCATATTGAATGTTCTGCTATGAGTATGAAATTTCTATGCCAACAATTAGACATCCATTGCGGCGGAGTTGATCATATAAATATTCACCACACTAATGAAATCGCGCAAAGCGAAGCTGCTACTGGTAAAAAATTTTTTAATTATTGGCTGCACGGAGCTTTTCTAAATATAACTGGAGGCAAAAAAATGGCTAAATCAGAAAAAAATTTTTTAACAATAGAAAACGCTCTGTTGAAAAAAAATATCAATCCTTTGGCTTACCGTTACGCCTGCCTCACGGTTCACTATAGAAAATCAATGGAATGGAATGTTAAATCAATTCAATCAGCAAAAAATGCTTTAAATAATTTATATGAAGCTATTGCAAACATAAAGGCTGACAAAAAAGCAATAGTTGACAAAAAATACCGAGAAAAATTTTTAATGGCTCTTAATGACGACCTAAATATGCCGCAGGCATTGGCAGTTGTCTGGCAGATTATTAATTCCAAATTGCCAGAACAAATTAAAAAAATCACGCTTTTAGATTTTGATAAAGTGCTTGGTTTGGGACTTGATAAAATTAAAAAAGAAAAATCAGTTATACCCGAGGCAGTAAAAAAACTTGCGGCCAAAAGAGAGCGGGTGCGTAAAAATAAAAACTGGCCAAAAGCTGATAAGATAAGGAAAAAGATTGAGGAATTGGGTTATAAAATTGAAGATACAAAAACTGGAACAAAAATTAGCAAATAAAAAGCCCGAGGAAATTTTTCCATCGGGTATTTTGGTTTCAATCAGTTTGAAGTTCTT